>Ga0209906_100112_pt1 | contig 113426 bp, 122 predicted proteins | sample FECB24metaG_FD_188303 | JGI IMG/M metagenome (GOLD analysis project Ga0209906, IMG submission 188303) | Cyanobacterial communities from the Joint Genome Institute, California, USA from Joint Genome Institute, California, USA - FECB-24 metaG... ... | reverse complement strand
GGGCCGGTGCGCAAGCCGCTGCCGTTCCTGCGCGGGCTGAAGGCGCATCGCAAGATGCGCGAGCGCGCGATTCTCGAACGCTTGCGGGCCGGCGACCGGACGGTTGCCGCGATGGTGGCGGCGATCTACCGTGATACCGACCCTGCGCTGCACGGCGCCGCGGGCCTTTCGGTGCTTGCCCATCTCGAGGATCTGACATCGCGCGGCGACGCCCTGACTGACGGAGACGTCTCGATCGATGGCGTGTTCCGCCCGGCCTGAGGCCTATTCAGCGACCGGCTCGGCCTTCACGGCGGCATCGAGCGCCAGCAGGAAGGACTCGATCCGACGGGCATTGTCGCCGAGGTCGTGCCTGCCGTAGCGCGATGCCGACCGCATATCGACATAGATCGAAGCGTCTTCCTCGATCAGACGTATGGACACGTCCGATGGAAAGCCGAGGAAGTAGGTATAGGCCACCATCTCGATGGTGAGTTCGCTCTGGCCCTCGGCCATCGCCGGATTTCCCCGGACCGCCCAGCCCCTCGCCTGCGCCAGGCTGACGATTGCGCCGACGACCAGGTCCGGCGCGACCTCGTAGCGCCGGCCGATCACGCCCGGATAGGCGGCCAGTTGCAGTTCGGCCGTCTCCGGCGTGATCGGCTCGACCGGATTCGTGGCGCCCGTTCGCTCCTGTGCCGCAAGGATGAGCGCCGGCGGATCGATCACGTCGGTCGAAATGTCGGTCAGCTCCGGAAAGGCGATGACGCGCCAGACAGACATCATGAACGGCGCAAGCACGATCAGCGCCAGCAGTGTGCCGATTGTCGAATCCCGGCCCGCCTTCTCGCCGCGCTCCCAGAGCCGCGAAAAGCCATAGGCTGCGGCGCACAGCGCGGCGATGCCCAGCGCACCGACAATTCCGAGGAGCCAGAAGAAGGATACGGTGTCGATTCGCCCGAAGCGGTGTCCAAGGCCCGACATGATGAACAGCATTGCGGCGAAGAACGCCAGACGGCGCGACCACCTCGCCGCGCGCGACGAGCGCCGTTGCACCAGTACAGTCATCCGAAAGGCTTCCTCGCTGATCGATCGACCGCGGTCACATATCCCGAACTGGCCTTTGACCGGAAGGCCCCGCGCATCGCACGCAGGGCCTTCGTCGCGTCACGCCGGCAGTTTGTAGTCCTTGAACTGGTCACGCAACGTGGTCTTCTGGATCTTGCCGGTCGCGGTGTGGGGAATTTCCGCGACAAAGGCGACATCGTCGGGCAGCCACCACTTGGCGCAGCGCGGCTTCATGTAGTCGAGGATCGACTCCTTCGTCGGCTCCTTGCCCGGCTTGCGGACGATCACCAGCAGCGGGCGCTCGTCCCACTTCGGATGCACCACGCCGATCACGGCGGCCTCTGCGACATCGGGATGGCCGACCGCGAGGTTCTCCAGATCGATCGTCGAGATCCACTCCCCACCCGACTTGATCACATCCTTCGCGCGGTCGGTGATCTGCATGTAGCCATTGGCGTTGATGTGGGCGACGTCGCCGGTGTCGAACCAGTTCTCGTCGTCGAACTGCTCCTTGCCGGCACCGCCGTAATAGGCCTTGGCGACGGCCGGGCCTCGCACCTTGAGGCGGCCAAAGGTCTTGCCATCCCAGGGCAGTTCCTTGTTCTCGTCGTTCGTCACTTTCATCTCGACGCCGAACGGCGCGAAGCCTTGGGTCTGCTTGACATCAAGAAGCGCATCGCCGGTGAGGTCGGCATATTCCGGCTTCATCGTCGCCAGGCTGCCGAGCGGGCTCATCTCGGTCATGCCCCAGGCATGGATGACCTGGACGCCATAGTTGTTCTCGAACTTCTCGGTGATGGCGCGCGGGCAAGCCGACCCGCCGATGACGACCTTGCTCAGATGCGGCAGCTTGAGGCCGTTCTGCTCGAGATGCTGCAGCAGCATCAGCCAGACGGTCGGGACCGCTGCCGAAAAGGTCACCTTTTCCGTATCGAGCAGTTCGTAGATCGAGGCGCCGTCCATCTTGCCGCCCGGCATGACCAGCTTGGCGCCGATCATCGGGCCGCTCTGGCCGAGGCCCCAGGCATTGGCATGGAACATAGGCACGACCGGCAGGATGACGTCGCGCGACGAGATGCCCATCGCATCCGGCATGGCCGCCATCATCGCGTGCAGCACGTTCGAACGGTGCGAGTAAAGCACGCCCTTCGGGTCGCCGGTGGTGCCGGACGTATAGCACATGCCGCAGGCGTCGGCTTCCTCGACATTGGCCCAGGTATAGTCGCCATCGGCCCCGGCCAGCCATTCCTCATAGGCAACGACGTTCGGCAGCGCGGTTGCCGGCATGTGCGCCTGGTCGGTCATCACGATGATCTTCTTCAGCGACTTGACCGCTCCGGCGATCTTCTCGACCAGCGGCATGAAGGTCAGGTCGACGAACAGCGCCTGATCTTCGGCGTGGTTCATGATCCAGACGATCTGCTCCGGGAAAAGCCTCGGGTTCAGCGTGTGGTAGACGCCGCCCATGCCCATGATGCCATACCACGCCTCAAGGTGGTTGGCGCTGTTCCAGGCAAGCGTGGCGATCCGGTCCGAGCGTTTGAAGCCGTCGCGCGCCAGCAATTGCGCCACCTTCAGGGCGCGGTGGCGCACCTGCGCATAGGTCGTGCGGACGATCGGTCCCTCGACCGAGCGCGACACGATTTCGCGATTGCCGTGCTGGCGCGCCGCATGGTCGATCACCTTGTGGCAGACCAGCGGCCATTCCTGCATCAGTCCGAGCATTCCATTCCTCCCTTGGATCCGTCCCTGCATTTTGGGTCACGGCGTTGGCTTGTCCAGTGCCGTGGAATTCTTGCCGCGTCAACGACCGAAAGTCGAGCGTCAACAAGGCACACCGGACCTTAGCCGGCGGCCACAATACAGCCATTCTCGGCGCGATATCTCGCAAGTGCGGGGGCGTGACTTTGAGAGGGTTTCAAATGGAAACGCAACAGGCCCATACCCCGGCAGATGGCGGCAGCTCGCTGGAAATCGTCGAACTGGAATTCGCACTCGATCTGGCGGATTTGTCGGCCGGGTTCGACGAGGCCGTGCGCACCGCTGCCGACGTGACCGGCGGCGCGCTGCTGTTCACCATGCCGGCCGTCGGCCTGCCCGATTGCAGCCGCATCGCGGCGATCAGCCTGACCGGCGCCGGCGAGCGCGAGCTCGTGCTGGTGATCCTCGGCGAAGACGGCAAGACGACACGGATCGAAAAGGTCGCCGACAACGCCAGTCCTGTTGCCGGCCTCGCCCAATCCTGGGCCTGCGTCATGGAGCGGATGCCGGCGATCGCTGCCTGAGCAGTCGCAATCGGAAGATTTCGGCTTCACATATCTTCCGCAACGTAAGATAGTGGATCGACCTAAACAGGGATCGATCGGGATGAAGCTGCTTCTTGCGTTTTGCTTTGCCGCACTGGCAACTGTCTCCCTCAATCTTGCGGCAACGGCCCAGACGACGGGCGGACCGGCCGCAGATAACCCGCCGCAAATGTCGACGCCGCCGCAGCCGATCCTGTCGGCGAGCCAACGCACGACCATCGCCCGCGATCTCGTGGCGAAATGGCAGTCCGCCGCCGACAGCCGGCCGGGCGGCGGCGGCGCGCGATGGGCGCGTATGCTGAAAGAGACCGTCATGGCCGCGGACGGGCAGAATGTCCTGACCGCGACCAATGCACGCTCCGTCGAAGAGCTCCATGCCGCGTTGACTGGCGGCGACATCGCTGTTCCGGCGCCATCCCCCGCACCAGGCATTGGCAACGGCAAGGTCGAGCCTCAAACCTTGGGAAGCTACGTTGCTGATCTGGTCTACACGCCTCTTCCCAACGGCCGATGCCGCATAGCCGACTCGCGCGTCATCAATTCGCCTCTCGTCGGATCCCGCAATCTCTACATCGAGGCAGCCGCCAACTATGTCTCCCAGGGCGGAAACGGCACCTATGCCGACGGCACCGGTTCGGCAAACTGCGGCATCAACGACTACACTGGCGCTTACGCCGTGAGCGTCACGTTGACGTCGCCGACCGGCGCTGGCGGTTTCAAGGTGTTCAGATATGCAACGCCCCACCAAACGGGCAGTTCGGTTTGGGTCAACGCGGGAAGCTCCGGGGCGAGCGCGGATCTGATCGTCAAAAATTGTCCAGGATGCCAGTTTGATATCGGCATCTATTCGGCCACGTCCGTACACTACGTGATCGATGTTGTCGGGTACTACATGCCGCCCCAGCGCACTGCCTTGTCCTGCTACACAACGTCCTATGCCGTGTCTCAACTGGGCTCGGGGTATTCCGGACTTTTCCCCGGGCCCGCTTGCGCTGCAAACTACAGCCGAGTCAGCGTTGATTGCCTTCCACAGTACTCGGAGGTAATTTTGTATCAACGCGCAGGCGGCTGCCAAGCCTACAATTACTCCGGCTACACGAGCAACATTTCGGCGGCTTCCGTGTGCTGTTCGGTGCCGGGGCGATGACGTTCATGGGGCTGGATGTGCCTGCGCAAGCCTGAAGCGGTCGAGCGATCGCTGCCTGATTGATCTTCTGGCGCAAGCTGGCGGAATGCCCTTGGGCCAGCACCGCGGCGGGGTTACCGCGCCTGCCGATCTCGGCTAGTCTCCCGGCCACACGATCCGGAGATTTTGCATGACCGCCCCCCTCACCAATGTCCAGGCCCGCGACGCGGAGGCGCTGCTGCATCCCTATACGCCGATCCACCGGCTGAGGGAGATCGGCCCGGTGGTCATCCAGCGCGGCAAGGGCGTCTACGTCTACGACACGCAAGGGAAACCCTATATCGAGGGCATGTCGGGCCTCTGGTGCACCGGTCTCGGCTATGGCGACGAGGAGCTGATCGAGGCCGCCACCGAGCAGATGCGGACGCTCTCCTACTCGCACCTGTTCGGCGCCAAGGGCATGGAGCCGGCGATCGAACTGGCGGAGAAGCTGAAGGAGATCGCGCCCGTCCCGATGTCGAAGGTGTTCTTCACCTCCTCGGGCTCGGAAGCCAACGACACCCAGGTCAAACTCGCCTGGTACATGAACAATGCGATGGGCCGGCCGAACAAGAAGAAGATCATCTCGCGGCAGAAGGCCTATCACGGCGTCACCATCATGTCAGCCTCGCTGACCGGCCTGCCCTACAACCACATGGGCTGGGACCTGCCGATCGACCGCGTCCTGCACACCGATTGCCCGCACTACTACCGCTTCGGCGCCGAGGGCGAGAGCGAGGCCGAGTTCGTCGCGCGCATGGTGGACTCCCTCCGCGCGCTGATCGAGCGCGAGGGCCCCGACACGATCGCGGCGATGATCGCCGAGCCCGTCATGGGCGCCGGTGGCGTCATCGTGCCGCCGGCCGGCTACTTCCCGGCGATCCAGGCCGTGCTCGACGAGCATGACATCATCATGATCGACGACGAGGTGATCAACGGCTTCGGCCGCACCGGCAACTGGTGGGGCTGCCAGACCACCGGCATGCGCCCGACCACCATCTCGGCCGCCAAGCAGATGACCTCGGCCTATGCGCCGCTGGGCGCCGTGATGATCCCCGAGGACATCTACCAGGCGTATGTCGACCATTCGCGCCAGATCGGCACGTTCGGCCACGGCTTCACCTATGGCGGCCATCCGCTCGGCTGCGCCGTCGGCGTCAAGACGATCGAGATCTACCAGAAGCGCGACATCGTCGGAATGGTCCGGGCCATAGCGCCCCTGTTCGAGCGCCGGCTCAAGGCGATCGCCGAGCATCCGCTGGTCGGCGAAGTGCGCTGTTCCGGCCTGGTCGGCGGCGCGGAGCTGGTGGCCGACAAGGCGACCAAGCGCTCCTTCGACCCGAAGAAGGGCGTCGGCGCGCAGCTGGCGAGATTCCTCGAGGGCCACGGCGCCATCCTGCGCGCCATCGGCGACACGATCGCGTTTTGCCCGCCGATGATCATCACCGAGGCGGAGCTGAACGAGCTGTTCGACCGCTTCGAACGGGCGCTGGCCGACACCGAGGCCTGGGTGAGCAAGGAAGGCCTGCGCAAGGCCGCCTGACAGGAGAAGTGCATCCCATGCCCAATCCCTCCGCCGGGCCCTCCGCCGGCCCCGCCCCCGGCTTCATCCGCAATCCGGCCAAGATCATCACCGTCGAGGATTTTCCCGGCACGGTGACGGTCTCGGCCGGCGGCGTGGTCATCGCGAGCTCCGCCCGCGCCAAAAAACTCACCGAACCGCCCTACCCGGCCGCGTTCTACATCCCGTTCGCCGACATCGATTTCACCAGGCTCGACAAGACCGCCAACGCCAGCCATTGCCCCTACAAGGGCGACGCGACCTATTGGAGCGTCACGCCGGCCGGCGACAAGGGCGTCAACGCGATGTGGGCCTACGAGACGCCGTTCGACGAGATGGCGGAGATCCAGGACCACGGCGCGTTTTATCCGGACAGGGTCGACATCGAGACGGCTTGAGTCTCCGGCTGCCCGGTCGTTTCGGTCGAGGTCGGTTCTGTCGGGCTCGTTTCCGCCTCGGCCGCCTCCGCCAGTTCGCGCGCGGCTTCCTCGGCCGCGAACTGCGCTTCGGCTTCCAGGAATTCCTCGTCGAGGATCGGCGGCAGGCGCTCGTCGACCTCGGCTTCCGTCAGGCCGAAATCCTCGATCAGCGTCCGGCGCGATTCGTCCCGCGAAAGCACGATCATGCGCCAGTTGATTTTCCTGAACGTCAGCGCCAGTTCCGCGTTGCTTGTTTTCCTTCGCGCGCCCGCCTCCTCCCGCGCCAGCACCGCGATCCGCTCGGACAATTGCACCAGCGCCGACAACGCCGCCACCTGCCGTCCTTCGAGCGGCTGGCCGGCCTCGACCTTCATCAGCATCGCCTCGGTCCGCCGCGCCAGGATCGCCCCCATCCGCGCGATCCGCTCCCCCGGCGGCAGGTCGCCAAGCGGCTCGACCTGTGCCTCCTCGACCGCCGGCAGCATCTCGGGCTCGTCCTCGACGGGATCGAGCTCTTCGCCGGCCCGCGCCTCATCCGCCGCCCGGATCATGGCGCGATGCGCCGCGATCACCCGCTTGCGGCGCAGGTCGAGCGTCTTCCACTTGTCCTCGCCGGCCCGCGCCGACATCGTCTTGACATAGACCCCGCAGGCCTTGGCGACCCGCCCATGCGTCGGCAACCCGCCCTCGCACAATTCCCGTATCCCCTCCCACCGCTCCGCAGTCATCCATTCAGGCATGAAAACCTCCTCAGGCCGAGCCAATCCCGGCGGACGGAGGCAGTGTGCGGGAGGTGCGGGGGGAGGTGGATGGATTTTTTTTCGGGACGTGGACGGGCCGGCTCAGGCGGCTTTCAGGCGCTCGATTTCGTGGAAGAACGCGGCGTCGAGGGTGGCGCGCTCGTCTTCCGGAAGCAATGCCGTCAGTTCGGGAAAGAATTTTTGCCAATAGGCCGCGTCGGCCGGTCCCCAGGGCATCCGCTCGGCCTTGCGCACCAGCCTGAGCACCGCGTGCAGGTTCTTGCGGATGTAGGGCAGGTTCGGCGGCCGCCTTTCGGGCGCGGGCTTTGCCGAATCGAAGAGGGAAAGCTGGGTCATGCCGCCTTCAGCCGCTCCCATTCCTGCTCGAACTGTAAGCAATATTGCGCCCTCTCCGCCTCGGGCAGCAGCCCGGCCATCTGCGGGAAGATCGTCTTGTAGAGGCTCTGCTGCGACCAGTCTCACGGCATCGCCTCGGCCGGCCGCGCCTCGGCCAGAATGCGCTTCAGCCGCCGGCGCACCTTGTCTGGGTCCGGCTGCCACGCAGGCTGAACTGGCTCGGCCGGCCCGAACAGGTTGCCCTGCGGGTCGGTGTTGCCGAACAGGTCGGGGGTGGCATCGCCTCGTGCCATACTGCTTCGAATGCCTGCGAATCGGACATCAAGAATGTCCGGTTTTGGTGGCCGAAGCGAGGGAGCCGCGGACGGTTTTCGCCTAAAGAGGCAAGATCAATGATGGCCGCTTGGCCTTGACCTCATCGTCAAAAAATTGCCTGAAGGTTATGACGTTCGAGTAGTTCTCGTAAGCTGATTCCTCAGCCTTTTTCAACGACTCTGGCACCATCAGAGTGATGGCATTCCTGCCCATCTCTTCAAGGGCTTCACCGGATACGCGGTCGTCAACCGTCGCCAAGAAGATCGCGCCGAGCGGTTTCTCCATGGCCAGTTGTTTCCAGCGCTCGCGCAGAGTGGTTTTCAAGGAAACAATGACCGCATCCCCATTCGCGTTCATTACCTTCACGTCAGGCAGGACGAAATCCGGGCGGCGACCACCAAAGACGGCCTGCGCTTCATGGCGGATGCGGCCATCCTTGAATACTCTCTCCACGTGATGCTCGAACGAAAGGCCCGCCCGGCTTTTCCTGGTTTGTGCCGCACTTAGAAAAATCGAGTCCAGCTCCGGGAAGCCGCGAACAAGATTGGCAACCGGATCACCACCTCCGTGAAGGAGGATGCGGGCGACTTGGGCAGCGCGAAAGCGAAGCTCCGCCTGCTTGTAGATGGCATATTCGATGTCCCGGCTGATGCGCATGACCGCATTGCCCGGCTGGGCTACCGAAAACGGGTTCATGTCACTCATGCCGCTCTCATGGAGCCACTTGGCCTGCGCCTGTGTGGCCAGGGTTTCGGGCGACGGCAGTGTCTGGTTCTTGATAAACTGCTCCAGCGTCCCGTCCTTTAGTGCCTGTGCCAATTCGGCAACGAGCTGGTCGGTCGCAGATGCAGGAGCAGCCAGCAGAGCCGGATCAAACAGACCGAAATGAAAGTCGGCGTCCAGCTCGAAAGCTGTCTCGATGATTTCCGCTTCTTCGCTTACCGAGTCCACGACGATGAACCAGTAAGCCGCGCCCGACATGGCCTGCTTGAGTTTTCCGACCACAAGCAGCGATGCCGGAGACAGCGCCTGGAATTGCTCCCTGGACATCCCGGTGTGCTGCCATTCGTATCTGGGCTTGGCATTCGCCTTGCCTGGATTGCGAACGGAAAAGTGTTTGATGGTGGAACCCCTGACCTCGCCGGATGCTGGCCAGAACGTGGGGTATTCGACATCGAAGATGTGCGGCTTTTGAGGATTGGAGTTCGATAACTGCGGGAAGAAGTCGGACTCCGCGACAGGTCGCGGTATAAAGAACCCATTCTGATGGCCGTTCCTGGCACTGTCCGCCCAAGAAGTGTCATTGCGCGACAGCTTCTTGATGAAGATTCGCTGGCTACGGTTTATCCAAGCCGAAATATCATTCCATTCCGGATGAAAACCCACCGCTGTCCCCCTTCCTGATTTGCTTGGCGAGCCTTTCCAAGCTCGCGTCGTCCAACTGGCACGCCCAAATTACAAGCACCCGCCAGCCCAATTCTTCCATTTGCTTCCTGACCTTCGCGTCGCGACGAACATTGGACGTGAATTTCTCCTGCCAGAACACCAGGTTGCTGGCTGGCGTCGTGGCATAGCGACAACCTTCGTGCCGATGCCAGAAACAGCCATGCACGAAGATCGCCGTGCGGTACTTGGCCAACACCAGATCAGGCTTGCCCGGGAGCTTGGCATGGAGCCGAAAGCGCAGCCCTGCACGATGAAGGAAACTGCGCACGATCAGTTCCGGCCTGGTGTTCTTGCCGCGAATGCCAGACATCATCCGGCTGCGGGTTGCCGGGTCTACGACATCAGCCACGCTTCACCGCAGAGAGGATGTGCGGCTTCATTGCCTCGGCTACCGATTCCACAACAGGGACGACCACGCCGTTGCCGAACTGCTTGTAAGCCTGTGTATCCGAGACGGAGATGGTGAAGGTGCGGTTGCCTCGCTCGTAGCCCATCAGGCGGGCGCATTCCTGCGGCGTGAGTCGACGGGGGCGCTTTCCCTCACCTTGGTTGATAAGGATCTCCGAACCATCCTTGTAGTACCGCGCCGACAGGGTGCGTGCCACGTCGTTCGGTCCAAACAGTCCGAAGCCAAACCCGTTGCCAGCGGCTTCGTGCTTCTTCTTGTAATTCTGGAGGTATTGCCAGAGGTGGTCGGTGAGGGTGTACTTTGGGTCAACCTCCTTAAGGAGGATGGACTTGAGCGTCGGTGCCGGTCCCTCAGGCACATGCATGTCGTCGAACGAGAACGGAGCCTCGTCCCGGAAGCCGACGATGAATATACGGTCCCTGCCCTGAGGCACCCACGGCCGGGCACTGATCATGCGAGTGCTGACATGATAGCCCAGTTCACGGAGGGTGCTCATGATGACGGCGAAAGTCCGACCTTTGTCGTGTCGTTGAAGGTTCTTGACGTTCTCAAGCAGAAAAGCCTGGGGCTGATGGTGCTTGATGATCTTTGCCACGTCGAAGAACAGCGTGCCTTGCGTCTCGTCGAGGAAGCCATGCTGTCGTCCCAAGGCGTTTTTCTTGGACACTCCGGCAATGGAGAAAGGCTGGCAGGGAAACCCCGCCAGGAGGACGTTGTGTTTCGGAATGCGGTCAAGCGACGTTGCATCCTTTGTCCACTCACGGATATCGCCTGCAAATATGTGGTCCGGGTCGTGTGGGAAGTTTTTCCTGTACGTGACGGAAGCGTATTTGTCCCACTCACTGGTGAACACGCACTTTCCACCTATGGCCTCGAAACCGATTCGCAGGCCGCCGATACCCGCAAAGAGGTCGATGAACGTGAACGGTGCCTCTGCCTGGGTTTTCGTATGACTTGCGGCGAGCAGCCTGAGCATGTCGATGGCCAGAGCCGATGGCGTCGCTTCACCCCGTTCATGACGATAGGCTGAGCTGATGGAAGACCGAGTCACGCGGGCTGCTTCCTCGATCGTAAGGCCGGCTTGCTCGCGCAGTGTTGCGAATTCGGTTTTCGGAATGTGGACGTTCACGCGACCGAATCTCCCACTGGGTCAATTTTTCCCAACTTGCCACAATTTGACTCAGCGTGCCAGGGCGATGTCCACGTGTGGCAAAATGCTGACGCCAACATTGCAGAATGGCCTGCCTTCGAGTGGCAAGCTGGTTCAAAGGGCGAAGAGCGCTTTGGGGTCGGTTTGCGAATCGCCACGTGGTGCCAGGCTTCTGCGCCATAGGACTGCCGCCTCCCGCCTCCAATCAGCGCCCGCCCCTACCCCTTCTTCACCGCCGCCTGCGCCGCAGCCAACCTTGCGATCGGCACCCGGAACGGCGAACACGAGACATAATCCAGCCCGACCTCCTCGCAGAAGTGGATCGAGGCCGGGTCGCCGCCGTGTTCGCCGCAGATGCCCAGTTTGATGTCGGGGCGGGTGGCGCGGCCTTTGTCGGCGGCCATGCGGACCAGTTCGCCGACGCCGTCGATGTCGAGCGAAACAAACGGGTCCTGCTCGATGACGCCCTTCTGGCGGTAGGTTTCGAGGAAACTCGAGGCGTCGTCGCGGGAGATGCCGAAGGTGGTCTGGGTCAGGTCATTGGTGCCGAAGGAGAAGAATTCGGCGCTTTCGGCGATGACATGGGCGCGCAGCGCCGCGCGCGGCAGTTCGATCATCGTGCCGGTCAGATAGTCGATCGTCACGCCGGTCTCGGCCATCACTTCGCGGCCCATCTGGTCGATCCGGGCCTTGACGAAATCGAGCTCGGCCTTCAGCCCGACCAGCGGCACCATGATTTCGGGCACCACGGCGGCGCCGGTGGTCCGCGCGGCCTCGACGGCGGCCTCGAAGATGGCGCGGGCCTGCATTTCGGCGATTTCCGGATAGCTCACCGCCAGCCGGCAGCCGCGATGGCCGAGCATCGGGTTGAACTCGTGCAGCGATTCCGTCCGCTGGCGCAGCTTGTCCGCGTCGACGCCCATGGCGAAGGCGACCTCGGCGATTTCCTCCTCGGTCTTCGGCAGGAACTCGTGCAGCGGCGGGTCGAGCAGGCGGATGGTGACCGGAAGCCCCGCCATGATCTCGAACAGCTCGACGAAGTCGGAGCGCTGCATCGGCAGCAGTTTGGCGAGTGCGGCGCGGCGGCCGGCTTCGGTGTCCGCCAAAATCATCTCGCGCATGGCGACGATACGGTCGCCCTCGAAGAACATGTGCTCGGTGCGGCACAGCCCAATCCCCTCGGCGCCGAAGGAGCGCGCGGTGCGCGCGTCGGTCGGGGTTTCGGCATTGGTGCGCACCTTCATGCGGCGGATGCCGTCGGCCCATTCCATGATCGCTGCGAAATCGCCCGACAGTTCCGGCTGCAGCATCGCGACCACGCCCTTCAGCACCTGGCCGGTGCCGCCATCGATGGTGATCACGTCGCCCTTTTGCAGCGTCACGCCCATCGCCATCAGCGTGCCCTTCTTGACGTCGACCCGCAGGCCGCCGGCGCCGGATACGCAGGGCTTGCCCATGCCGCGGGCGACGACTGCCGCGTGGCTGGTCATGCCGCCGCGGGTGGTCAGGATGCCTTCGGCGGCGTGCATGCCGTGAATGTCCTCGGGGCTGGTCTCGACGCGCACCAGGATGACCTTGCGGCCGGCCTGTTTCGCGTCCTCCGCCTGTTCGGACGTGAAGACGATCTCGCCTGTCGCCGCGCCCGGCGAGGCGGGAAGGCCTGAGCCGATGATGTCGCGCCTTGCCGTCGGATCGATGGTCGGGTGCAGCAGCTGGTCGAGCGAGGCCGGATCAATGCGCGCCACCGCCTCTTGCCGAGTGATCAGTCCTTCGGCGGCCATCTCGACTGCGATCTTCAGCGCAGCCTTCGCGGTGCGCTTGCCGGAGCGCGTCTGCAGCATCCACAGCTTGCCGCGCTCGATGGTGAATTCGAGGTCCTGCATGTCGCGGTAGTGCTTTTCCAGGCTCTCCGAGATCTTGACGAAGTCCTGGAACGCGTCCGGCATCACCTTTTCCAGCGACGGCTTGTCGGAGCCCGCCGCGATGCGGGCGCGCTCGGTGATGTTCTGCGGCGTGCGGATGCCGGCGACCACATCCTCGCCCTGCGCATTGACCAGGAACTCGCCGTAGAGCGCCTTTTCGCCGGTGGACGGATTGCGGGTGAACGCAACGCCCGTGGCCGACGTGTCGCCCATGTTGCCAAAGACCATCGCCTGGACATTGACCGCCGTGCCCCAGCTCTCGGGGATGTTGTGCAGGCGGCGGTAGGTGTTGGCGCGCGCGTTCATCCACGAGGAGAACACCGCGCCGATCGCCGCCCAGAGCTGGTCGTGCGGGTCCTGCGGAAACGGCTTGCCAAGCTCGGCCTCGACCTTTTCCTTGTACAGCCCGACCAGATAGCGGAGCTGGCCGGCGGAGAATTCGGTGTCGAGCTCGTAGCCGAGCCGGCCCTTCTCCTCCTCGAGGATTTCCTCGAACACCTCATGGTCGAGCTCGAGAACGACGTCGCAGAACATCTGGATGAAGCGGCGATAGCTATCCCAAGCGAACCGCTCGTCGCCCGAGTCGCGGCCCAGCGCCTCGACGGTGACGTCGTTGAGGCCCAGATTCAGGACCGTATCCATCATTCCGGGCATCGAGGCTCTCGCACCTGAGCGCACGGAGACGAGGAGCAGGTTTTCGGGGTCGCCAAAAACCTTGCCGGTGACGCGGCCGATCTCGGCCAGCGCGCCCTCGACCTGGGCCTTCAGCTCGAGCGGATAGGATTTTTCGTGCGCGTAGTAGTGGGTGCAGACTTCGGTCGTGATGGTGAAGCCGGGCGGGACCGGCAGGCCGAGCGACGACATTTCGGCGAGATTTGCGCCCTTGCCGCCCAACAGGTTCTTGTCGCCCGCATTGCCTTCCGCGCGTCCGTCGCCGAACGAATACACCCATCTCGCCATCAGCACTCTCCGGAATCGCCCGCCACGCGACGCAATAGCGGATTATGCCCGGCGCGACGAGGGGTCGGAGCGAAATGATGGTGGGCGGGGGCGTTGACCCTCGTTGCCGGCGCGTCTACCGGATGTGCGGGCAGGAGAGTGCGCGATGACGGGATCCAACCAGAAGCCGAATGGCGAACTGACGCTGCGCACGCTGGCGATGCCAGCCGACACAAACGCCGCCGGCGACATTTTCGGCGGATGGGTGATGGCGCAAATGGATCTGGCCTGCGGTATCCGCGCCGCCGAGCGCGCCAAGGGGCGGGTCGTCACGGTGGCGGTCGAAAAGATGATCTTTGCCAAGCCGATGAAGGTCGGCGACACGCTGTCGATCTACACGCACATCACCCGGGTCGGACGCACCTCGATGACGCTCAGGCTCGAGGCATGGGCGCAGCGCTATCTTTCCGACGATATGGAAATGGTCACCGATGCGGATTTCGTGATGGTCGCGCTCGATCCAAACGGCAAGCCGACGCGCATCCTGCCGGAATAGTGCGCTACTCGGCGGGAACGGCACTTCCGGGCGTCGCGCCTCGATCGCCAGTCTCCGCTGCCGGCCTCTTTTCGCCTGCCAGGCACTCTTTCACCAGTCCGGTCGAGTAGCCGCGCGTGATGTGCGCACCGGCGGCAAACTCGGGATCCGCCATCAGCGCCGCATGAAGCTTCGGCAGATTGTAGTACGGCACGCTCGGATAGAGATGGTGGTCGAGGTGATAGTTGACATTGTGGGGCGCAAAGAAAGCGCGCTCCCACAGATAGGGGTAGACTGTCCGCGATGAACCCAGCTCGCTGTCGTAGTCCATCGAGCCGAAATGCTCCGCGACCGAGCGGACATACAGGAACAGCAGGAAGAAGGTGAAGAACGGCACCATCCAATAGAGGACGAAGCCGTACCAGGCGCCGGCCAGGGTCAAGGCGAAGGCAACCGCGACGTAGAAGCCGAACCGCTTCAACTGGTAGGCCTTTGGTCGGCCCTCGTCGTCCGATAGCCGGGCCACCAGCGATTTCATGTCACGGTAGGACGAGACGCCGATGAGGTAGCCAAGCAGGTTCAGGATCGCATATTGCCAGCTTTGCGGAAACGTGAAGTGCATGGTCCCCAACTTGATCTTCCAGTCCGGGTCCTTCTCGGTGTTCGTATAGCGGTGATGCGCGAGGTGGTTCTTGCGATAGCCGTCGACGAAGGTCAGAAGCGGCCAGGCGAGCAGGATGTCGCCGACCCACTCCGACGCCTTCTTGTTTGAGATGAAGCGGTAATGCGCGAAATCGTGGATCAGCACGCCCATGGCATGCATGCGGCCACCGATCACCATCCAGGCGAGGATCAGCGCCCACCAGGTGTGCATCCATTCGTGAAACAGAATCGCCGCGACGATCACGGCCCAGTCGAACGCGATGGCCACGGCGGTGCGCCAAGGCGACAGCTCTGACAGCCCCTTCACCAGCTTCTGATTGAGATTGTAGCCGTATTCCTGCATCGCTCTTGTGTGTTCGGTTGGTGGACACAGTGTTGAACAATGCAAAGTTTACGATCTTTAAACCATGAAAGCAAAGCGGCTTTTTGCGCTCGACCGGCTAGCCGGCCAGTCCGTCAAAGCGTTCGCGGGCGGCGCGGATGCGCGTCGTGTTCTGGCGCGCCCATTCGCCGAGCGCTCTGACCGGGGTCAGGAGCTCCGTTCCAAGCTCGGTCAATTGATAGTCTACACGTGGCGGAATCGTTGGAAACACAGTGCGTGTGACGAAGCCGTCGCGCTCGAGGCCGCGCAAGGTCGCGGTCAGCATCTTCTGCGAGATGCCGCCGATGGTGCGCTTCAGTTCGGAAAACCGCATCGGCCCCGAGCCGAGATATTGCACGACCAGCACCGTCCACTTGTCGCCGACGCGGGACAGAATTTCGCTGACCGCACGGCAGTCTTCAGTGGCGTGCATGTGACCTGGTTTCACGAAAGTGCCTCCTTGCGCGGTTGACCCGCTCTCTTATGTAGTGTCGGTATCTAACGGATACCAGAATTCATAAGGAGAGCATAACATGTCCAAGCCCAAGATTGGAATCGTCATCGGCAGCACCCGCGAGGGGCGCTTCGGCGACAAGCCCGCAAACTGGATCTACGAGATCGCCAAGGCGCGCGGCGACATCGACGTCGAGCTGGTCGACCTGCGCGACTTCCCCCTGCCCTTCTTCGAGGAAGCGGCATCTCCCGGCTGGGCGCCGTCGAAAAGCGAAGTCGCCCAGAAATGGCAGAAGAAGGTCGCGAGCTTCGACGGATTCATTTTTACCGCCGCCGAATACAACCATGGACCGACAGCCGTCCTGAAGAACGCGATCGATTACGCTTCTAATGAATGGAACAAGAAGACGCTCGGCTTCGTCGGCTATGGCGGCGTCGGTGGCGCGCGTGCGGTCGAGCAGCTCCGCCTCCATGCGATCGAGATGCAGATGGCTCCCGTGCGCACCGGCGTACACATCGTTTGGGCCGACATGCTGGCCGTGATGCAGGGCCAGAAGAAGCTCGAGGAACTCGACCATCTGAATGCAGCCGCCGCCGACATGCTCGACCAACTCGTCTGGTGGACCAAGGCGCTCGTCGCCGCCCGCAAGGCGGAAATCGCCGAAGAATCGATCGCGGCGTAAGCCAGGTCGCATAAGGCGCAGCCGCGAGGTTCCAGTCCCCACGGCTGCGCCGTTTTCGTCACAGGTGCCTTACTGAGACGGTTTGAGCACCCCGACCGTCGTTTGACCGTCGGTGAAATAGCGGTCGCCGCCGCCATTGCGGCCATCCTGCGTCGGCCCTCGCCCGGCTATGCCGTAGCTGCGCTCCAGCAAGCCTGCCCTCGTCAGCTCGGCGATCACCAGATCGCGGTCGGCATCGACGTCGGGCGCGATGTGATGCGTGAACTGCAGCGTGTCGTGTGACAGGCCGGCGTCCCGATCATAGCTGGCGGCCCCGAGCCAGAGCGGCCGTTCGCTGTCGCCCTGTGTCTTCCACAACCGCACATGATGCCTGCGGCTGGCGCTCTTGCCGTCCTCACGCTCGAAGGCGAGATCCTGCCGGCGGCCGTCGTAGATCAGATTGCTCACCGGCGCGTCGGCATAGGGTCGTCCGAGCACGACGCTCAAGCCGATCTCGACCGCCGATTTCAGCGTGATCGCATCGGCCGGCCGCCAACCGATCGCATGGAACGCCTTGACGATTTCGGCCTCTGTCCCGACCAGCCCCAGATTGACCGGATCGCCCGGAATGCCAAGCGGGGTCGTGGTCAGCATCGGCAGCGGGGCGGTGCCGCGTTCCAGTTCGGACCAAACGAAGGGCGCAGCGAGATAGGCGACCAGCGCCCAGACGGCGATGACGAACGCGATGCCGCCGATTGCCCTGCGCATCGTTCGTCGCCTGTCCACGGCCCCTCTCCCCGCTGCCCGAATCGAGACTAAAGCGTTTCACCGTCAAATTGCACCCCGCCACACTTCCTGGAGCGTTGACAGATTTCCGTTCAATGCCTCTCAGGATTGAGACAAGCTGCTGTTTCCCTTCACGAAAATCTGTTCGCCCGCGCGTCATGTCGGATTTTCAATCAACACCCCCGACCTCCTCCGGCATGATGTTTGCCGAAAGGGGGACGTAATGGACTGGAATGCGCAAATCGGTCGGGACTTGAAGGCGCTGGATGGCATCGCCGCAATCCTGCTTGCCCTCGCTGGTCTTGCCGAGCGTGCCGCCGGCGCGCCGCTTCCGGTCCGCTGGCTGGTGCTCTGGTTCCTGAGGCAAGCCGAAGGCGTCGCAACGGGGATCGTCGCTGCTTCTACGGGCGCCAGAGAGCGCGTGAGATGCCCGTCTGACCGAACAACCGCCCACCTCTCCCGTCCCGCCGACGCCATCCATCTCGCCCTGTCGCTCAGCAGGCTGGCTTGCGCGGTGTCAGTGCTGGCCGCTCGGCTTCGCCGTCAGGCATTCCTGCGCCAGCCATCAGGCGTGAAATGCCTTGATCGCCATATCCGGCGCCTGGCGCCCGACGTGGTCGACGCAGCGGCCTCGCGGACCTGGCAGCCCGACACATCGTAGCGTGTTTCGACAAGACTGTGACACGGTCCAACCCATGCCAAAGCTCAGCGGCAGGCCTTCCGGCCGTTGCGGCGCGACGCGATGTCGAAATGGAAATGGTCCTTGTGGTCGCGGTCGTAGCCGGGGCCGAGCACCGTCGAGAAATAGGTGCAGGCATCGGCGCGGACATTGTTCAGCAGGCCCTTTTCGCGAAACGAGAAGAAGCCCGGCTTCTTGACGCCGATCTTCTTGCCGCTGTCGAGCTCGATGCGCATGATGTCGAGCGCATTGCCCTTCGAATGTTCCGACATGGTGCGTGAGCCGCGGATCTTGCGGCATGAATAGCTCGAGCCCAGGTGGATGTTCTTGACGCCGGTGAAGTAGCGTCGGCGGGTGGAGGGACCGAGCTCATATTTGGTCCATTTGGCGACCTGTAACGCCATCTGGCAGGACAGCGTCGCGGCCGGCTTGATGCCGATATCGCCCGAGAGCTGGGACAGTTTGACCGGATAGTCGATGCCGCATGAATTGCCGTCGCCGACCGGCGGCAGGTTCTGGAACGTGGCGCCGAGGCGCTTCAGTTCGCGCCGGCAGTCGGCCTCGCTTCGCGGCATCGTGCCCGGAACCGTATTGCGATCCCGGTATTCGGGCGGCTGGTTCATGTATGGATTGGACGGCACCAGGCGCTGCAGCCCCGGTCCCGGCGTGATCGCCGCCTGAACGACGGGCGCGGACTGCGGCGCCTCAGCCGGCATGTCTTCAGGCATATCTTCCGGCGGGGGCGGCAGCACGCGCATCGAGGCGACGTCGACGGGTTCTTCCGGCGGCGCAACAGCGGCATCCGCCGGCTCCGACATGGGTTCCGTCCACACCTGAGGAGCAGGGGCGACCGGCGCGGGCGCGACGAGCGCAGCGGTCTGCGTCACGTCGATCTCGGGGCGCAGCACGTCCGATGTCGAGCAGGCGACCAGCAGCATCGCTGTCGTGCCGAGCGCAGCCGCGGCCATGAGGCTGCGTGCGGGCATTCGCATTGGCTTGAGTTCCCTGTCCTGTCCGACGGCCAAGAATAGGGACGAATTGTAAAGGAAAGCTCAGCGGAGGCGTTCACGCCTGTGGTCGTATTGCGGCGGCCTCACTGGCAGAAGGTCGAGCCTGGCCGGCGCTTGGCGAGATCGAAATGGAAATGCGTCGCATGATCGGCGTCGGAGCCGGGACCGAGCACGGTGGTGAAGGGACCGCAGGCGGCAAGACGCACCGCAAGCATGAACTCGCCCTCAGGCCGCTTGGTGGCGCCGCCGACCGCGATCGTTCGTCCGTCCTTCAGGATGAAGGCGCCGATGTCGAGCGCGTTGCCGAAGGCGTGTTCCGACAGTCTCCTCGTGCCGTTGCGAGGGCGGCAGACATAGGCGGAATCCTGCCGGATGGTGGCGATATCCGACCCCAGGATCGATTTTGCTTGCGGCGCCATGTGGTCTTTCAGGAACAGGGCCGCGCGTTCGGCGGTCGTGCAGTTCATGACCGCCTCCGGCGCAAGCTTCACCTCCGCCGACAGCGTGGTCACGGCCAGAGGCCAGGGAACCGAGCAACCGGCCGCAGCCGCGAGTTGGGGCCGCTCCTCGAAGGCGACGCTCAAGGCCTTGAGCCTGACGCGGCAGGCGGCTTCGTCGTCAGGCATCGCAGCCGGGCGCGGCAGCGGCATGTTGCTGGTCTCGATCTTCGGGACAGCGTCGTCCTTGCCAGCCCGATCGGGCTCGGCAATCTTATTGTTCGTGCCTGAGGGTTCGGCGGGTCGCGCCTGCGGCTTCGGCACATCCTTCGGATCGAGCGACTCGTTCTTCTGAGGTTCGCTGGCTGGTCGTTCTTCCGGCACAGGCGCGCTTTTGGCCGCCGGAACCGCAACGTCGCCCGGTTGTTCTGGGCGCGGCGCGGGCAGCGGAACGTCCTCGCCGGCCGCCAAGCGGCCAACCGGCACTGTGGTCAGCGACGCCAATGTGACGAGGCAGCCTATGACCAGATTGCGGAGCTTGCGGCGAGAGACCCATCGGCGTGCTTTCATCGACACCACAACGGCACGTCCTCGCAACGGTTCCGGCAATGCATCTCAGAACGAATCCGATTGCGGTCTGGCGGAGAACGGAATAGAACATATACGGAACATTGTTGAGGTGTAACATGCGCAAGACTGGAAAACTCGACTATCTCGAACTTTCAGCGTCCGGCGGCTCGCTGGACAGCGTCAAGGCGTTCTATGCCGGGGTCTTCGGCTGGTCGTTCACGGACTGTGGGCCGACCTATGCCGCATTTGACGAGGGCATCGACGGCGGGTTCGACGCCGAACGCGGAACGGCGCCTGCGAAACCCCTGCCAGTCATCTACTCGGAAAATCTTGAGGAGACGCTGGCAGCGGTCGAAAGCGCCGGGGCGACGATCGTCCTGCCGATCTTTTCGTTCCCCGGCGGCCGGCGGTTTCACTTCAATGACCCGGCCGGGAATGAACTCGCGGTGTGGGGCGAGTGATCAGTCGTCGCGCTTGACGAGGGCCATCGACTGCATGTCGAGGTCGAGGTCCCATTCCGTGCCTTCGGCGTCGCGGGCATCATCGACTTCCCAGACGCGGTCGTCGTCGAGTTCGATCGAACCCCAGGACGTATAGCCGTTGGCCTTCAGCGCCGCCTCGATGCGGGTGCGCTCGGCAGCATTCGGGGGGCGGTCGTCGGCGAAAGCTGGCGCGGACGCAAATGTCGCGAGAAGTGCGAACGGGGCGGCGAGGATGATTGGCTTCATGATCGTCTCCTTGGGCTGGTCAAGGCAGCTTTGGGGACAACGCCTTGACTATGCCGATATGGGCCATCCCGGAGAAGGGACAACCGTTTGGAGGCAACCGGTCGCACGCTCGACCGAAACTCAGCTCGCCTCGCGCAACTGTTCCGCGGTCTGCAGATCGACCGAGACGAGCTGGCTGACGCCCTGCTCGGCCATGGTGACGCCGAACAGCCGGTTCATGCGCGCCATGGTGATCGGGTTGTGGGTGATGATGACAAAGCGCGTCTCGGTCGTCGCCGCCATCTCGTCCATCAGGTTGCAGAAGCGCTCGACATTGTGGTCGTCGAGCGGCGCATCAACCTCGTCCAGCACGCAGATCGGCGCGGGATTGGTCAGGAACACGGCGAAGATCAATGCCATGGCGGTCAGCGCCTGCTCGCCGCCCGAGAGCAGCGTCATCGTCTGTGGCTTCTTGCCGGGTGGACGGGCGAGGATTTCGAGGCCGGCTTCCAGCGGGTCTTCCGACTCGACCAGTTGCAGTTCGGCCGTGCCGCCGCCAAACAGATGGGTGAACAGGCGCTGGAACTGCGTGTTGACCACCTCGAAGGCCGCGAGCAGCCGTTCGCGCCCCTCGCGGTTCAGGCTCTGGATCGCCTGGCGCAGCTTCTTGATCGCCTCGACCACGTCCTCGCGCTCGGAGACGATCAGCTCCAGCCGTTCCGACAGCTCTGTCTGCTCTTCCTCGGCGCGCAGGTTAACCGCGCCCAGCCGCTCGCGTTCGACCTTGAGGCGTTCCAACCGGCGCTCGACCTCGCCCATCTCGGGCAGGTCGGCGTCCGGCTCCAGCCCGGCCTGGCGGAGAACCAGGTGGGGGGCGACGCCGACGACTTCCTGGATGCGCGCCTCAGCCTCGCGGCGGCGCTCGTCGGCCGCGTGCAACCGCTCCTCGGCGCGGGCACGGGCCTCGCGCGATTCCGACAGGGACTGGATCGCAGCGGTTGCCGCCTTGTCGAGCGCGGCCTGCTTGTTATCGGCGTCCTGCAGCCGGTCGGCCGCCTGCTTGCGCAAGGCGTCGGCCTGCGAGATTTCGGTCAGCAACGCCCGCCGGCGCTGGTCGAGTTCATCCGGTGCGTCGGCAAGCGCAGCGAACTCGGCGCCGGTCTCGACCCGACGCTCGGCCAGCGCCGCGATCTGCTTGTCTGCATTTTCGGCGCGGGCAATCCACCTATTGCCCTCGCCCGCGATGGCTTCGAGCCGCCGCCGGCGCGCTTCCGCCTCGCGCTTCAGCCCTTCATGCGCGGCGCGCGCGTCCGCCAGCTTGGCGCGGTCGCCGCCGACATCGGCCGCCATGCGATCGAGCCGCGCCTGCAGATCGCCGAGATTTGGCGCTCCTGCCAGAGCCAGCTCTGCTTCGGCATAAGCTGTGGCGGCCTCATCGCGGCTTTCGACGATGCGGGCGCGGGAGGCTTCCAGCGCGACACGGCGTCCCGCGAGTTGGCCAGCGGCGGCTTCGGCCTTCGCCAGCGCCTCGCGTGCTTCGCCGAGCGTCCGCTGCGCCGCGCGCCAATTGTCGCGTGCGGTGCGCTCGGTCTCGGCCGCCAGTTTCGTTGCGGCCTCGGCTTCGTTCTGCGCGGCTTCAGCAGCTCGCGCGGCCACCGTCGCCGTCGTCGCCTCGGCTTCGAGCTCAGCCAGCCGGTTTTTCTGCGCCAGCCGCAGCGCCGCGGCGGTCGGCGCATCGGCGCTGGCGGTCAGGCCGTCCCAGCGCCACAGCGCGCCGTCGCGGCTGACAAGGCGCTGGCCGGTCTTGAGCTGCTTCTGCAAGCGGGAGCCGTCGGCGGCATCGACGATGCCGACCTGCGCCAGGCGGCGTGCAAGCTGATGCGGCGCGCGGGCAACATCGGCCAGCGAGCGCAAGCCTTCGGGGAGCGACGGATCGTCGGACAAGGTCTCCACATCGGCCCAATGCACGGGCGCGGCGCGGTCCAGCGCGGCGTCCAGGTCGTCGCCGAGTGCGGCGCCCAGCGCCGTCTCGAAACCCTTCTCGACCTTGATCTGCTCGACGACCGCCGGAAACAGCCCGCCCGACTGGGCGTTCAGCATTTTCGCCAGCGTCCGCGCCTCGGTCTCGATGCGCGCCAGTTCGGCGCGTGCGGCCTGCAGGGTCGGACGCGAAGCGTTTTCGCGAGCGCGGGCCGTCTCGACGGCTTTTTCGGCGGCGATGGTCGCGGTTTCCGCCGAAGCCACGGCCTCCGACGCCTGTTCCACCAGAACCTGTTTTTCGGCGGGGTCCGGCAAGCCTGACAGCTTGGCCACGATTTCAGCCGCCTCGCGGTCGGTGTCGGCAAGTTGCCGGTCAAGCCTGTCGCGCCGGTCGGCGGTGTCGCGGAGCGAGCGTTCGGCCTGGCTGCGTTGCGCGGCAGCCTCTGCCCGTTCAGAGGTCAGCTTCGACAGCGCGCCTTCCGACAGAGTCAGTCGGGTGGAGGCCTCCTCGAAGGCCGCGCGGGTCTCGCGCTCGCGGTCGATCGAAGCCTCGTCATCTGCCTTGAGCTGGGTCTCTTCTTCGCCAAGACGTTTCAGGATGTCGGCATTGTCGCGCAGCATCTGTTCTTCGCGGGCGATGTCGGCGTCGAGCTGGACGATGCGCTTTTCAAGTTCGGAATGCCGCGCCCGGATGCGCTGCGCTTCTTCCTCGACCTGGGTGCGGGCGATGGTGAGGCGCTGCAAGGCCGCGGCTGCTTTCGCTTCGGCTTCGCGCAGCGCCGGCAGATGATGCGCGCCGACCGCCTGGTCCTTGGCCGCGGCCATTTGGCTGTTGGCGCGCTCGGCAACGATGTTGGTGGCGGCGGACAGAGCGCTCTGTGCCTCGGCCTCCTGCGCCTTGGCCAAAGCCCAGCGCAGATGCAGCAGCGTCGCCTCGGCCTGGCGGATGTCGGCAGACAGCGCCTTGAACCGGGCAGCCTGCCGCGCCTGGCGTTTCAGGCTCTCGATCTGGCTTTCGAGTTCACCGACAACGTCTTCCAGCCGCTCGAGGTTCTGTTCCGCGGCGCGGAGCCGAAGCTCGGCTTCGTGACGGCGGGTGTGCAGGCCGGAAATTCCGGCCGCTTCTTCCAGCAGCGCACGGCGCGCCTGGGGTTTCGCCTGGATCAGCTCGCCGATGCGGCCCTGGCCGACCATCGAGGGCGAGCGCGCGCCGGTCGACTGGTCGGCGAACAGCAGCTGCACGTCCTTGGCGCGAGCTTCCTTGCCGTTGATGCGGTAGTTGGACCCGGCCTCCCGCTCGATGCGGCGCGAAATCTGCAATTCGTCGCCGTCATTGTAGGCGGACGGCGCCTTGCGGTCCGAATTGTCGAGGAAGAGGGTGACTTCGGCGGTGTTGCGCGAGGGCCGGGTGGCAGAGCCCGAAAAGATGACGTCGTCCATGCCGGACGCGCGCATGTTCTTGTAGGAGCTTTCGCCCATTACCCAGCGCAGCGCTTCGACGAGGTTGGACTTGCCGCAGCCGTTCGGCCCGACGATGCCGGTCAGGCCGCTCTCGATGACGAACTCAGCCGGTTCGACGAAGGATTTGAATCCGAGGAGACGGAGCCGGGAAAAGCGCATCAGCAGCAATCCCGGCAGAAAGGCAGGCGAACGGGCGCGCTCAGCCGCGCGCCCGAAAGCGCGTCAGAGCTTGCCGTCGATGATCGCCGACATTTCGCCAACCGTCAGGGCCCCCGCATATTTGTCGCCGTTGATGAAGAAGGTCGGGGTCGAATCAACCTTGAATTCGTCGGCGCCACGCGTACGCACCGCCCTGATGTCCTCCAGAAGCTTCTGGTTGGTCAAGCACGCGGTGAAGGACTCCTGTGAAAAACCGGCCAGTTTGGAGATCTGCAGCAAGGCAGCCTGCGCGTCTTCGGCGCGGGCCCAGCTGTTCTGCTGTTTGAACAGCACGTCGGCCATGGCGTAATATTTGTCGTTCGAGCAGCGCGACAGCATGAACCCGGCTTCCGCGCGCGGGTCGAACGGGAATTCGCGCAGGATCAGCTTGGCCTTGCCCGTGTCGATATATTTCGTTTTGATCTCGGGCAGCGTGGTGGCGTGGAACGTCGCGCAATGCGGACAGGTCAGAGAAGCATACTCGACGATCGTGACCGGCGCGTCGGCCTTGCCCAGCACTTGGTCAGGCAGCGCGCCCGGCTCCATCAGCTTGGCCACGTCGACCGAGCCTTGCGAGGCAGGGGCCGCGACGGCCGGGGTCGCTGGCGTTGCCGGTGTCGCGGGAGCGGAAGGCGCGGCGGCGTCTTTCGGGGCGTCGTCGCTACCGCTGCAAGCCGCGAGCAGCGCGGTCGCGGAGACCGCGGCGAGGGAAAGAACGACGTCTCTGCGACGCATGGAGAAATTCATGGGAATCACCTGTTGCTGACGGGTCTGGCGCGCTTGCGCATAGCAGAAGCCGGTTATCACGCCAATTATGGCAAGATTGACCGCGTTCCAATCGCGAAAATCGGCGATGCGTTCACGAACGCGCTATCGGGCCCTTGCGATTGCCGGCAATAGACTTGCCGAGCCGCTCCAGCGATGCCCGCAGAGCCTCGTCTTCGATACCGCCGACCGATTGGGCGATGCGGGCCGTTTCGTCGCCCGTCAGGGCCCGGGGCTTGGGGATAAGCTTGCGCTGCGGCGCGACCGGCTTCTGGACGATCTTGATGCGGCCGACGGCTGCGAAGCCGAGAAAACCGTTGATGCGGCCGATGATCTCGCCAGTCTCGTGCTGCAGGTGCAGCGCCACGGCGCCTTCGCATGCGACGATCAGCGTCGCCGGCTCGAACGGATCGTCCTCGCCGGCGCGTCGCGGCCAGACGATCTTTTCGGGACGGGTGCGGTCCGCAAGACGTGGACCGACGATCTCTTCCCATGACTGGACGAGACCGGTCGAGATGCCCGCCTTGCGGCGCAGCACCGGGTCGAGGATGAATGTGGCGATGTCGCCGACCGGCCGGGCGTTGCCCGAGCGCTGTTTGACTGTCATGAGCTTGTCCCGGCGCGTTTCGCGCTAGTTGATAGCAGATTCTACAGCATGCGGCCGCAGATGACATCCCCTCGCCCAGATCCGGGCACGAAACGAGAGCCGGTCGGCTTTGCCGCGGCGCTGCTTGACTGGTACGACCGCCATCACCGCGATCTGCCCTGGCGCGTATCGCCGAAGCAAGCGGCGGCGGGAATTCGGGCGGACCCTTACCGCGTCTGGCTGTCGGAAATCATGCTGCAGCAGACGACCGTGCAGGCGGTGAAGCCCTATTTCCTGGCCTTCATAGACAAGTGGCCGGATGTCGCGGCGCTTGCCGCCGCCGAGACCGAAGACATCATGAAAGCCTGGGCCGGGCTCGGCTACTATTCGAGGGCTCGGAACCTGAAGAAATGCGCCGATGCGGTGGTGGCGGAACATGGCGGGCGATTCCCCGACACGGAGATTGGCCTGCTCTCGTTGCCCGGGATCGGTCCCTACACGGCGGCGGCTATCGCCTCGATCGCCTTCAGCCAGCCGGCCGCCGTCGTCGACGGAAATGTCGAGCGCGTCGTTACGCGCTTCCGGGCGATCGATACCCCGCTGCCCGAGGCGAAGCCCGCAATCCGAGCCTTTGTCGCCAGCCAGTTGCCGGCGGCACGGCCGGGCGATTTCGCCCAGGCGACAATGGATCTCGGTGCAACAATATGCACCCCGCGCCGGCCTGCCTGCGTGCTCTGTCCGGTCCGTGAGGGCTGCGAAGGCTTGCGCGCCGGTGACCCCGAGAGGTTCCCGATCAAGGCGCCCAAGGCCGCGAAGCCGAAGCGCGTCGGCGCGGCCTTCGTCGCCATGCGGCGCGACGGTGCGGTGCTGATGCGCAGGCGACCCGACAAGGGGTTGCTGGGCGGCATGACGGAAGTGCCCGGAACGGCGTGGACATCCCGTATCGACGGATCGACCGGCACGGACGCGGCTCCCTTTCGCGCCAACTGGAAGCCAAAGGGCTCGATTGCCCACGTTTTCACGCATTTCGAACTGGAGCTGTCGGTGTTCCTCGCCTATATCGACGGCCCGCCGCCAGCCGGCCATTGGTGGTCGGCAAGATCGGAAATCCACAGCGAAGCCTTGCCGACCGTCATGAAAAAAGTGATCGAAGCTGCAATAGACGGCGCGACGCAGAAGCCACGGAGCAAGCCATGACCGAGATCCGCCACATCGTCTTCGACATCGGCAAGGTCCTGATCCACTACGATCCTGACCTGCCGTTCAGCCGGATCATTCCCGATCCAGACCGGCGGGCGTGGTTCTTCGAAAACGTCTGCACCTCGGAGTGGAACATCGAGCAGGACCGGGGCCGCGGCTGGGAAGAAGCCGAGGCGCTGCTGATCGCCGAGCATCCCACGGAAGCCGACAACATCCGCGCCTTCCGCCGCCACTGGCACGAGATGGTGTCGCACCACTACGAGGATTCGGTCGCGATCATGCTCGGGCTGATCGACGACGGCCGCGACGTGACAATGCTGACGAATTTCGCCGCCGATACGTTCGCCGAGGCGCGGGTCAAGTTTCCCTTTTTGAACCGTCCGCGCGGCGTTACCGTCTCGGGCGAGATCGGGCTGATCAAGCCGGACCGGCGGATTTATGAACGTCACGCGGCGGATTTTGGCCTGGAGCCGGCGGCCAGCCTGTTCATCGATGACAGCCAGAAGAATGTGGACGGCGCGATCGCGGCAGGCTGGCAGGCCGTGTTGTTCACGGGTGGTGGGAGGCTGGAGGAGGATTTGAAGCGATTGGGTGTGGGCGTCTAGATCTTCTGGCAATGCAGCCTTCGGGGGCCATCAGGTTGATTTTTTCGCCATAAGCGGGCACATTTGCCCGAGGAGTTCAATCATGAATCAAGTTCCCTTCAAGCGCCTGACCGATGCAGACCTCAACCGCTTGGAACAGGAAGGCGGCGAACTGGTTCTCGTGCGCGAGGGCCATGAACCGATGATCGTCATGCGCCTTGCCGACTGGCAGGGCATGGACGATACGACTTATCTGCTCTCAAACCCGGCTAACAAGGAGATGCTACTTCGGTCCATCGCGGAGCTTGACGCTGGCAAAGGCGTCGAACGAGAGCTGATCGATCCGTGAAGATCATCTTCTCAAGTGTTGCTTGGGAACATTACCTACACTGGCAGAGCGCCGACGCGAGACTGACGTCACGGATCAACGAACTCGTCCGCGATGTCTCACGCAATCCTTTTGTTGGGATTGGCAAGCCCGAGCCGCTTCGGGACAACCTTAAAGGTTGGTGGTCCCGGCGGATTACTGAAGAGCATCGCTTTGTCTATCGAGTTATCGGCAAAGGTGCAGACCAAGCGCTCGAAATCGCGTCCTGCCGTTTCCATTACAGGAACTGATCAAGCCCCCACGCCCGCCATCCGGTCCCTGACCACGCGGCGCAGGTCGTCGATGGGCTTGAGCTTGCCCTCGTTCTCTGTGTGCCAGAACGTCCAGCCGTTGCAGGCGTCGAGGCCCTGGACCATGGCGCCGAGACGGTGGATCGAGCCGGCGTCGCGGCCGATCGCCAGCGTGCCGTCGGCGCGGACGCTGGCGGTCCAGCGGCGGCGGGAATCGCTGAGTTGGGCGCCGGGTGCGATCAGGCCGGCCTCGATCAGGCTGCCGAAGGCGACGCGCGGTTCGGCGCGCTTTGAAGTCATGCCGACGAGCTCGATTCCGTCGAACGGCACGACCGCGTCGATGCGGGCAGTCGCCGCGTCGATGTAGGACTGTTCGCGCTCGACGCCGACGAAGTGGCGGCCGAGCCGCTTGGCCACAGCGCCCGTGGTGCCGGAGCCGAAGAACGGGTCGAGGATGACGTCGCCGGGCTTGGACGAGGCCATCATGACGCGCGCCAGCAGCGCTTCCGGCTTCTGCGTCGGATGCACCTTGTCGCCGTTGCCGTCCTTGAGGCGTTCGCCGCCGGTGCAGATCGGAAACAGCCAGTCGGTGCGCATCTGCAGGTCGTCGTTCGACGCCTTCAGCGCATCGTAGTTGAAGGTGTAGCCCTTGCCCGACTGGTCCCGCGATGCCCAGATCAGCGTTTCATGCGCGTTCTGGAACCGGCGGCCACGGAAATTCGGCATCGGGTTGGTCTTGCGCCAGACGACATCATTGAGGATCCAGAAGCCGAGGTCCTGCATCTTGGCGCCGACGCGGAAAATGTTGTGATAGGAACCAATGACCCAGATCGTGCCGTTTGGCTTCAGCACCCGGCGCGCGGCGAGCAGCCAGGCGCGGGTGAAGGCGTCATAGGCTTCAAAGCTGTCGAACTGGTCCCAGGCGTCGTCAACCGCGTCGACCTTCGACTGGTCCGGGCGGTGCAGGTCGCCATCGAGTTGGAGGTTGTAGGGCGGGTCGGCGAAGATGACGTCGACGGATTTTTCCGGCAGCCTCTCCAGCGCCGCGACGCAGTCGCCCTTGAGGATCGTGTCGAGCCATTCGGCGCGGGCGGGAACGGCGGAGAGATCGTCGACAAGACGGATGGCTGACATCGAAACACTCACACGATACGCGTTACGTTTACTCGCCGTTATGGTTACTGTTTCGCGTAAATATTTAATGAAGCGGAGCGACAGAGCCCGCCGATTTGCGGTTCCGGCGCGATTGCTGTATCGCGCCGCCCGAGCCAGCATTCGCCGCCATCCCCGACCCATCGAAGCCTGCGGAGCATCATGACCCAGCCCGATCTCGTCATTTTCGATTGCGACGGCGTGCTCGTCGATTCCGAAATCATTGCCGCGCGGGTGGAGGCCGAACTGCTGACCGACGCCGGCTTTCCGATCGAGGCGGAGGAACTGGCCGAGCGATATGCCGGGCTGACCTTCAAGGACATCATGCTGCTGATCGAAAAGGAATCGGAGATTCCGTTCCAGGCGTCGCTGATCGAGAAGGCGGAGAAACTGGTCGACAAGCGGCTGGCGGTCGAAGTGCGCGCGATCGACGGCGCCCGCGAGGCCGTGGCCCGCACGCCCTACCCGCGCTGCATCTGCTCGAATTCGAGCAATGCCCGGCTGGAGATGATGCTGACGAAGACCGGCATTCTGCCGCTGTTTTCAGGCCATCTGTTCTCGGCGATCGATGTGGCCGGCGTGCTGCCGAAGCCGGCGCCGGATATCTTCCTTCACGCGGCGAAGGAGATGAAGGCCGATCCGGCAAACACCTTCGTCATCGAGGATTCGGTACATGGCGTGCATGGAGCACGCGCCGCAGGCATGCGCGTCATCGGATTCACGGGTGCTGCACATTCCTGGCCGGGCCATGCCGACCGGCTGACGGAGGCCGGCGCGGAGACGGTAATCCGGCGCTTCGCCGATCTTCAGCCGGTCTTGGCCGCCCTGTCAGAATGGGCGGAGTAGCGTCCGATCAGTCCGTGTTCTTCTTGTCCGCCGGGCCTTCGTCATAGCCGGCATAGACGATGACCTTGCTGTCCGACGGCGTCGGGAAGGTCACCGCCGGATCGGTGAACACGAACTGCGTCGCGCCCGGGCCGTCGCCGATCGCCACCGGAAACTGGTGCAATTGGGAATACAGCACTTCATCGCCGCGCATCGCGACGATGCGGATCGGCATGGTGATCGTGCCGGCCTTGGCCAGCGGACCCGGGACAACGCGGCCGGCAGCCGCAACCGTGACGGTCATCGTGCCCGGTCCATAGGAGCATGACCGCGTCACGTCGCCGATCGAGGCCTGGTAGATCACCTTGGTCGGATCGTCTTTCCCGTCCTTGGTGTAGGTGTTGTAGTAGGCGGTGCCCTCACGCAACCGGACACGCGGACAGAAGGCGCGCAGTTCGGCGTCGGTGATTTTTGGTTTCTGGTCCGCATTGTCGCCCAGTCCCAGCGCGCCTGCCGTGTCGCTCGATTGGCACCCGGCGGCGACCAGAATAAAGCCGGCGGCGGCAAATTGTCCGAGATATCGGAGACTGAACAAGCCTGACTGCATGAACTGCACTTTCCTGACGCGACGCGGCCCTCTATACCAACGCCGCATCCAGAATGCGACCCGGATTGCGGCGGTTTTTCGAGACCGATCGTTACCCGACGACCCAAAGGCTACGGATATTCATTGATGAGATATGTCAGTACGCGGGGCGAGGCTCCGACGCTCGGGTTTTCAGATGCGCTTCTCGCCGGGCTCGCGCGCGATGGCGGATTGTATCTGCCAGAAACCTGGCCGCAGTTTTCCGCCGCGGACATCCGCGCGATGCGTGGGCTCGCCTATCCCGACCTCGCGATCCGGCTTTTGACGCCGTTCGTCGGCGGTGAGATCGACGAGGAAACCTTCGCCCGCATCGTCCGCGAAGCCTATGCCACGTTCCGCCACCAGGCGGTCTGCCCGGTCGTTCAGACAGGGCCCAACAGTTTCCTGCTCGAACTCTTCCACGGGCCGACGCTGGCGTTCAAGGACGTCGCGATGCAGCTTCTGGCGCGGTTGATGGACCATGTGCTGACCGAGCGCGGACAGCGAGCGACGATCGTCGGCGCGACATCTGGCGACACGGGTGGCGCTGCCATCGACGCCTTCGCCGGGCGCGACCGCACCGACATCTTCATCCTGTTCCCGCATGGCCGCGTGTCGCCAGTGCAGCAGCGGCAGATGACAACTTCGACCGCGGCGAACGTCCACGCGATCGCCGTCGAAGGCAATTTCGATGATTGCCAGGCGCTGGTGAAGGGCATGTTCAACGACCACGCCTTCCGCGACCGGACGATGCTGTCGGGCGTCAACTCGATCAACTGGGGCAGGATCATGGCCCAGATCGTCTACTATTTTTCCTCGGCAATCTCGCTCGGCGCGCCCGACCGCGCGATCTCCTTCACGGTTCCAACAGGTAATTTCGGCGATATTTTCGCTGGCTATGCGGCCAAGAAAATGGGGCTGCCGGTCGACAGGCTGGTCGTCGCGACCAACGACAACGACATCCTCGCCCGGACGCTGGCAACCGGCTCCTACGAGATGCGCGGTGTGGTGGCGACCACGTCGCCGTCGATGGACATCCAGATCTCGTCGAACTTCGAGCGCCTGCTGTTCGAGGCGGCGGGGCGCGATGCAAGTGTCGTGCGCGGCTACATGGAGCGGCTGAAGCAGTCCGGCTCCTTCACCATCGAGGCCGGTCCGCTGGCGGCCATCCGCGCCGAATTCGATGCTGGACGCTCGACGGTCGAGGAGACGGCGCTTACCATCAAGTCCGTGCTTGCGGCCAATTCCTACCTGCTCGATCCGCACAGCGCGATCGGCGTCGATGTCGCCAGCAGGTTCAGCACGAAGTCGCCGATGGTGGCGCTGGCGACCGCGCATCCGGCAAAATTCCCCGATGCCGTGGCCGCGGCTTCGGGCATCACGCCTTCCCTTCCGGAATGGCTGGGCGACTTGATGGACCGTCCCGAAAAATACAATGTGCTTCCCTCGGACCTGAAAATGGTAGAAGACTACGTCTCCGCACGGTCAAGGGCCGCAGCGGAGCGCGTCTAGGGAGTGAGTGCGCATGGGTGTTGAGGTAAGCCGTCTGTCGAACGGCCTGACAGTCGCAACCGAAACCATGCCCCATATCGAGACCGTTGCGCTGGGCGTCTGGGTGAAATCCGGGGCGCGGGACGAGCGGGACGACGAGCATGGCATGGCGCATCTGCTCGAGCACATGGCCTTCAAGGGCACGAGCCGGCGGAGCGCCTGGCAGATCGCTTCGGAGATCGAGAATGTCGGCGGCGAGATCAATGCCGCCACCAGCGTCGAGACGACATCCTTCTATGCTCGTGTGCTGAAGGACGACGTTCCGCTGGCGATCGACATCCTGGCCGACATCCTGTCGGATTCGAGTTTCGATCCCGATGAGCTGGAGCGCGAGCAGCACGTCATCCTGCAGGAAATCGGCGCGGCGCACGATACGCCGGACGACATCGTGTTCGACCGCTTCACCGAAACGGCGTTCCACAACCAGACGATCGGCCGCTCGATCCTTGGCACGCCGACGACGGTGGAATCCTTCACCTCGGCCAACATCCGCAACTTCATGCAACGCCAGTATGCGGCCGACCGCATGGTGGTGGTCGCGGCGGGCGCCGTGAACCATGACGATTTCGTCCGCGAGGTCGAGCGTCACCTCGGCTCCTTCCGCGCCACCTGCGACAGCAAGCCGGCGCACGCCGCCACCTATATCGGCGGCGATTTCCGCGAGGAGCGCGATCTTCAGGACGCGCAGATCATCCTGGGCTTCGAGGGCCGCGCCTATCATGTGCGCGATTTCTACGCCTCGCAGATCCTGTCGATGATCCTTGGCGGCGGCATGTCCTCGCGGCTGTTCCAGGAAGTGCGCGAGAAGCGCGGTCTTTGCTACTCGGTCTACGCGTTCCATTGGGGCTTTTCCGACACCGGAATCTTTGGCGTCCATGCGGCGACCGGCCAGGGCGACATCGCCGAACTGGTGCCAGTGATCATGGAAGAACTGCAGCGGACCGGCGAGCTCATTCTGCCCGAGGAACTGAACCGGGCGCGGGCGCAGTATCGCGCCGGCCTGATGATGTCGCGCGAGAGCGCGGCCAGCCGCGCTTCGCAGATCGCCCGCCAGCTGATGCTCTACGGCAAGACGATCACGATGGAAGAACTTCTGGACCGGCTGTCCAACATCACCACCGAGCGGTTGACCGACCTGTCGGGCCGGTTGTTCTCGACCATGCCGACCGTTGCTGGTATCGGCCCGATCGGCGGCCTCGCGTCCTACGACGCGATCCGCGACAAGCTTGCCGGTCCCATGCCGATGCCCCGCCGCATCGCCGTCTAGCCTGTCGCGGACGCGATGTTCGCCCTGCCCTTCTTTCGCCAACAGCAGCCCGCCCTCGTCGGGACAAGGATATTGCTGCGGCCGCCTACCGCGCGCGATCATGCCGAATGGGCTGCGGTGCGCCGAGAAAGCCAGCAGTTCCTGACGCCGTGGGAGCCGAAATGGACGGCCGATGAACTGGAGCGCGGCGCCTGGCAACTGCGGCTGCGGCGCTATCGGCAGGAGATCACACAAGGCACAGCCATGCCGTTTCTGATCTTCGACAAGGTGACAGGCCAACTGGCGGGTGGAATTACGCTTGGAAACATCCGCCACGGCGTCGCCCAGAGCGGCCAGATCGGCTACTGGATGGGCGTCAACCATGCCGGCAAGGGGCTTATGCACGAGGCGCTGTTGCTGGTCGTGCAGTTCGGCTTCGAGACACTGAGGTTGCACAGGATTGAGGCAGCCTGTATTCCCGACAACCAGCGCTCCATCAGGGTGCTTGAAAAAGCCGGATTCCGGCGCGAAGGACTTTCGCGCTCCTACCTGCGAATCAACGGCGTCTGGCGGGATCATCTTCTCTACGCGCTTATTGCCGGGGACGGCGAGCAAGAACGGGGCTGAACTCTGGTGCTAAGGATCGGACGAAGTTCTGCGCTGGCTTCGCTTCTGGCGATGCTGTTGACAATTTGTCTGGCCGTCCAGTCACATGCGTTCGAAATCATCGACATTTCGCGCGACGACGTCGCGCTCGATCTCTCCGGCGCCGTCCAGATCCGCCCCAATGAAGGCGACACGTTCCAGGTGTCCACGGCGCCCGGCGCCGATGGCATCGTGCGGCGTATCGAGGTGGAGGCGTCAAGCGACCGCTCCTCCGGCGACTGGGGCGTTTTCGCGATCGCCAACAACACTGAACAGCAGCTCGACCGGCTGATCGTGGCGCCGCATTTTCGTCTGTCCGGATCGGGGTTGATCTGGCCGGATCTCGGGTCCGACCGCATTGTATCGATTACCCCGTCCGAAGGCTTCGCCCTCGACCGTGAACCCAGCGCCGACGCCGACGTGTTCCTTGTCACAATCAACCCAGGGACGGTCGTCACCTTCGTCGCCGAACTGGCGGCTCCGTCGCTGCCGCAGGTCTATCTCTGGCAGCCCGACGCCTACAAGGATTCGGTCAATTCCTACACGCTGTTCCGCGGCATCGTCATCGGCATTTCAGGCCTGCTGGCCCTGTTCCTGACCATCCTGTTCGTGGTCAAGGGCACGTCCATGTTCCCCGCGACCGCAGCGCTCGCCTGGGCGGTGCTGGCCTATATCAGCATCGACTTCGGGTTCCTGAACAAGGTGATCGAGATCGGGCCGGGCAATGAGCAGATCTGGCGCGCCGGGGCGGAAGTGTCTCTGGCCGCCACCTTCGTCGTCTTCCTGTTCGCCTATCTCAATCTCAACCGATGGCACGACCATTTCAGCTACGGCGCGCTGGCGTGGATCCTGGGCCTCGCGATGATCGCGGGCGTCGCGATCTTCGATCCGGCGATCGCCGCCGGTATCGCGCGAATCTCGTTCGCCGCCACCGCACTGATCGGCATCGGCCTGATCGCCTATCTCAGTTTCAACGGCTACGACCGCGCCATCATGCTGGTGCCGAGCTGGCTGATGATCCTCGCCTGGCTGGCCGGCTCGTGGATGACGGTGACGGGCATGCTGAACAACGACATCATCCAGCCGGCGCTCGGCGGCGGGTTGATCCTGATCGTGCTCCTAATCGGCTTCACGGTGATGCAGCATGCCTTTGCCGGCGGCGGCCTGCACCAGGGCTTGTTCTCGGACATGGAGCGCCAGGCGCTCGCGATCACCGGTTCCGGCGACATCGTCTGGGACTGGGACGTGCTGCGGGACCGCGTGGTGACGCGGCCCGACGTCAGCGAGCCGCTCGGCCTTGCCTCGGGCAGCCTGAACGGTCCGGCGCGCAACTGGCTGCCAGCGCTGCATCCCGAGGACCGCGACCCGTTCCGCACAACGCTCGACGTGGTGCTGGAGCACCGCCGCGGCAAGATCCAGCAGAGTTTCCGGATGCGCGGAGCCGACGGGCATTACCACTGGTATACGCTGAAGGCACGGCCGGTGATCGGATCCGACGGCGAGATCATCCGCTGCGTCGGCACGCTGGTCGATGTGACCGAGCAGAAGAAGGCCGAGGAACGGCTGCTGCACGACGCGATCCATGACAATCTGACCGGGTTGCCGAACCGCGAACTGTTCCTCAACCGGCTGGAGGCGGTGGTCTCCATCGCCAAGTCGGAGGAGAATGTCCGTCCGACGGTGTTCGCCATCGATATCGACCGCTTCAAGCAGGTCAATGAAGGCCTCGGCATGTCGGCGGGGGACACGATCCTGCTGACCATCGCCCGCCGTTTGCACCGGCTGCTGAAGCCACGCGACTCGCTCTCCCGCATTGCCGGCGACCAGTTCGCGCTGATGCTCCTGTCCGAGCAGGACCCCGCGCGCATCGCCGGCGTCGCCGACGCGATCAAGCAGGCGATCAGCGCCCCGATCACCTTTGCCAAGCGCGAGATCGTTCTGACCGCATCGATCGGCCTGATCTCGTGGACGTCGACGCAAAGCTCGGCCGAGGAGATGATCAAGGACGCGGAACTGGCGATGCATCAGGCAAAGCGCTTTGGCGGCGATCGCATCGAACCATTCCGCCCGGCGTTCCGCACGTTTGGCAGCGATCGGCTGCAGCTCGAATCCGATCTTCGCCGCGCCATCGAACGCAACGAGTTCCGGCTCGCCTACCAGCCCATCGTCCGGCTCGAGGACCGCTCCATCGCGGGCTTCGAGGCGCTGTTGCGCTGGGAGCACCCGCGACGCGGCGTCATCCCGCCGGCGGATTTCATTCCAGTCGCCGAGAACTGTGGGTTGATCGTGCAACTCGGGCTCTTCGCCATGCAGCAGGCAGCCGACGATCTGTGCGCCTGGCAGAAGCAGATCGGCGACTTTCCGCTGTCCGTCTCGGTCAATCTGTCGAGCCGGCAGCTGATCCGCCGCGATCTTGTCAGCGACGTGCGCTCCGTGCTGGCGCGCTCCAGCCTGAAGCCACGCTGCCTGCGGCTGGAATTGACCGAATCCCTGGTCATGGACAACCCCGAACAATCCGCCCATGTCCTTGCCAAGCTGAAGCAGCTCGGCATCGGCCTGTCACTGGACGATTTCGGCACCGGTTATTCGTCACTTGCCTACCTGACGCGCTTCCCTTTCGACACGATCAAGATCGACAAGAGTTTTGTCGACGATGCCAGCCCAAAGAAGAACGTGCTGCTGCGCTCGATGGTGAACATGGCGCATGATCTCGGACTGTCGGTGGTCGCGGAAGGTGTGCCGGATGAGAAAGAAGCGCTGCAGCTCAGGCAGATGGGCTGCGAATACGTCCAGAGTTTCGCATTCGGTTCACCGATGCCCGCGGAACAGGCCATCAGGCTCCTGAAGGAACAGTATCCGCTCGCTCAGGCGTGACCGGCGAACTGGCTAAGCCGCGCGGCGTCAATGCCGATCGAGGCCAGGACGCGATCGTATTTTCGGTCGATATCAGCGTCGAACAGCAGTTCCGACGTCGCTGGACAGGTCAACCAGCCGTTCTCGACAATCTCGCGCTCTAGTTGCCCAGCGCCCCATCCGGAATAGCCAAGCGCCATCAGCGCCTGCCGTGGCCCACGGCCCTTGGAAATCGCACGCAGGATATCGACGGTCGCCGTCAGGCAGATGTCCTCCGAGACTGGCAGCGATGAGTCGACCCGGTAATCGTCGGTGTGCAGGACGAAACCGCGGCTGCGATCGACCGGGCCGCCATTGCGAACCACGAAATCGCGCGTTTGCTGCGGCAGCCGGATGGCCGAATTCTCGTCCACGATTCCAAGCTGCACCAGCAGGTCGGGGAAACGCATCTGCTGCGCCTGATTGATGATGATGCCCATGGCGCCCTCTTCGCTGTGGGCGCAGACATAGATCACTGAACGCGAGAACCGGTCGTCCTTCATGCCAGGCATGGCGATGAGGAACTGGTCGTCGAGGAAACCCGGTCGCGGCGGCTTCCGCTTCTGGCGCAGAATGTCCATGGCGAAAAACGTAACGCGTTTTGCCGCAGTGCGGAAGATGGCGATTCGCCAATATCGCGCTGCCGGTAGCCGCCGCGTCACCGAAATATGATGCCGCGCCGACTTGCACGGCGAGGCGGCGGAGCGCAGATAGGCCGCATGCGTCGCTCTCTCCTCCCTACGATCGCACTCCTGACCGCAGCCTTGCCGGTCGCCGGCCACGCCGCGTCGAGCCCATGGTTCGATACCGATGGGGCGCGGCTTCGCATCGTCACGATCGCCGCGCCGGATGCCGACGGGACCGTGCGCGGCGTCCTCCAGATCGCGCTTGAGCCCGGCTGGAAGACTTACTGGAAGGATCCCGGCGACGCCGGCATTCCGCCGCAGATCGACGTGTCGGCCAGCATGAACGTTTCCGCCGCGGAGATTTCCTTTCCAGCGCCGGAACGCTTCGACGACGGCATTTCGCGCTGGACCGGATATGGCGCATCGGTTTCGCTGCCCGTTCGGTTTCGCGTCGCCGACCCCGCGCGCTTCACGGCCATCGACGCCGACATTTTCCTTGGTGTCTGCAAGGAGGTCTGCGTACCCGTCCAGGCGCGCCTTTCGGTCGCGCCGGGCGACGATGCCTTTGGCGACGAGGCCGCGGTCGTCGCCGGGTTCGCCGGGCTGCCGGCACAGCCGGGCTCGGACTTCGGGATTTCGGCGCTGCGGGACACGGGCAGCGAGTTGATCGCCGAAGCCAACCTGCCCGAGGGGGTGGATGCTCCCGATCTCTTCTTCGTTACGCCGTCCGGATGGCGCCTGAAGCCGCCGCATGCCGAGCGGGACGGCGAGCGGGTTGTCTTCCGCATCCCGGTGCTGGAGCGGCCGACGTCGCAGGTGGGCGCTGTCGAGGTTGAGTACACGCTTGTCGCGGGTGGCAAGTCGGTGGCCGGGATGGTCGCGCTTCGGTAGTCCGCACTGGACAAATCGCGCCAAGACCTTATCTCCGGCGTGCATATTCCCTCTGCGCTTTGCCGCGCGATCTCCTGGAGCACCACATGACCATCGCAACCGGCGCGAAGCTGCCCGACGCTACCTTGAAGACCATGACGCCTGACGGCGCGGCCAATGTCACCACCGGCGATTTCTTCGCGGGCAAGAAGGTGGTGCTGTTTGGCGTGCCGGGCGCGTTCACGCCAACCTGCAGCATGAACCATCTGCCGGGCTTCATCGAGAACAACGATGCGATCAAGGCGAAGGGCGTCGACGCCATCGCGGTCGTGTCGGTCAACGACGTCTTCGTGATGAACGCCTGGGCGAAGGCTTCGGGCGGCGATGGCAAAATCACCTTCCTGGCCGATGGCAGCGCCGATTTCGCCAAGGCCGTGGGCCTGGACATGGACATGGCGAAGGGCGGCATGGGCACGCGCCTCAAGCGCTTCTCTATGATCGTCGACGACGGCGTCGTGACGGCCCTGAACGTGGAGGACAGCCCCGGCAAGGCAGAAGTTTCCGGCGCGGCGCGGATCCTCGAACAGCTCTGACGATTGGAGTAAGTTTCGACCAGATTGAACCAACTCTGGTCGGAACTTACTCTAGCCTTTGCGAACCGACCGCCCCATCAGGGGCGGTATCTTCGCGGCAGCGACGATCGGGTCGGCCGTCCTGGCGGACTTCTTGAACGGCGCCATGCCCATGCGGGCCAGTTCGTCGGCGCGCTCGTTCTCGTCGTGGCCGGCATGGCCCTTGACCCAGTTCCAGGTGACCTTGTGGCGGCGGTTGGCCTCGTCGAGCTTCTGCCAGAGCTCGGCGTTCTTCACCGGCTTCTTGTCGGCGGTCTTCCAGCCATTGCGCTTCCAGCCGTGAATCCAGCTCGAAATACCATCCATGACGTATTTGCTGTCGGTGTGCATCGAGACCTGACACGGCTCCTTCAGCGCGTTGAGCGCCTCGATCGCCGCCATCAGTTCCATGCGGTTGTTGGTCGTCTCGGCCTCGCCGCCGGACAGTTCCTTGCTCGTCCCGTTGAAGCGCAGGATCGCGCCCCAGCCGCCCGGCCCCGGATTGCCCGAGCAGGCGCCGTCGGTGAAAATCTCGATCGTCTTCATGCGTCCGCCAGTCCGTATTCCGATGCGTTTGCGATCTGGCGATGGAAGCGCCAGCGGCGGATGAACTCCATCGGGTCGCGCTTCTGCACCAGCGCGCCATCCGGGATGGTCAGCCAGTCATAGAGACGGGTGAGCGTGAAGCGCAACGCGGAACCGCGCGCCAGGAGCGGCAGCGCCGCACGCTCGGCTTGGCTGAGCGGCCGGACGCCCTGATACCCCGACAGGAGCGCTGCGCCCTTGGTCATGTTGTAGGAGCCGTCCTTCTCGAAGCACCAGGCGTTGAGGCAGGTCGCGACGTCATAGGCGTAGAGATCGTTGCAGGCGAAGTAGAAATCGATCAGCCCCGACAGCCGGTCTCCAAGGAAGAAGACGTTGTCCGGAAACAGATCAGCATGGATAACGCCCTGCGGCAGGTCGCTTGGCCAGGCGCGCGTGAACAGCTGGAAATCAGCGTCGATGTCGGCCTGCAGGCCGGCATCCACTTCGTGCGCCCTGTCGCGCGCGCCGTTCCAGAGCTTCTTCCAGCCATCGACCGAAAGTGCGTTCGGGCGCGAAATCTGGAAGTCGGCGCTGGCGAGATGCATTGCGGCCAGCGCCTTGCCGACCTCGCGGCATTGCGCGGCGTTGGGCCGCCGCGGCCAGACGCCTTCGAGGAAGGTGATGATGGCGGCGGGACGGCCGGCGAGCTTGCCGATCAGCGAACCATCCCGGCGCGCGACCGGGAGCGGGCAAGAAATGCCCTTCAGCGCCAGATGCTGCATCAGACCCAGGAAGAACGGCAGGTCGGCCGCCTCGACGCGCTTCTCGTAGAGCGTCAGGATGTATTCGCCCTTGCCAGTGTGCAGGACGAAGTTCGAGTTCTCCGACCCTTCCGCGATACCGCGATAAGAGCGCAGTTCGCCAAGGTCGTATTCCGTCAGGAACGCGCCGAGTTCGGTCTCGGTAATGTCGGTATAGACGGCCATGTGCGCCTAGACCGCGCCGTTGACGAAGGCCATGTCGGCGGCGGTGAGTTCGACGTCGCGGATGGCGCGCATGACCGGGAAGTTCTCCGTTTCTTCAGCCGTGATCGCCAACTCGACCCTGGCGTCGAAGCGCTGCCGGAACGCGGCGATGATCTCGTCGACGATGATTTCCGGCGCGGAGGCGCCTGCCGACAGGCCAAGCGTAGCGATTTCGCCGATCTCGTCCCACGGGATTTCCGACGCGCGCTGAACCAGAAGCGACCGTTTCGCGCCGGCACGCTCGGCAACCTCGACCAGACGCTTCGAGTTGGAAGAATTCGGCGCCCCGACGACCAGGAACAGATCGGCGCCCGGAGCCGCGGCCTGCACGGCCTCCTGCCGGTTGGTCGTCGCGTAGCAGATTGATTCGGCGGCCGGCGCCTTGATGTCGGGGAACTTGGCCTGCAGCGCGCGGATGACGCCCGCGGTGTCGGCGACCGATAGCGTGGTCTGGGTGACGAAGCCCAATTCGGCGTTCTCAGGCCGCTCAAAGGCCCGCGCGTTGGCTTCAGTTTCCACCAGTGTCACCGCGCCGTCGGGCAGTTGCCCCATTGTGCCGATCACCTCGGGATGCCCGGCATGGCCGATCAGCAGAACGTGGCGTCCAAGCCGCTGGTGACGCATGGCCTGCTTGTGCACCTTGGAGACGAGCGGACAGGTCGCGTCGAGATAGAACAGATTGCGCGACTCGGCGTCCGCCGGCACCGATTTCGGCACGCCATGAGCAGAGAACACGACCGGGCAGTGCCGATGCTCGATGGGGATCTCGTGAAGTTCCTCGATGAAGACCGCGCCCAGGTTCTGCAGGCCTTCGACGACGTAGCGGTTGTGGACGATCTCATGGCGGACATAGACCGGCGCGCCATACTTCTTGAGCGCCAGAACGACGATCTGGATCGCCCGATCGACACCCGCGCAAAAGCCGCGCGGCCCGCACAAGCGGATCGTCAGCGGCGGTTTTTGCAGTCGATCGAGCATCTGCGACGAGTTCCAGGTTCGAAGCCGAAATGGGCGTGACAGGTGCGGTCTGTCAAGGGCGCTCGGTTGCCCCGCTTCGTCGCCGCAGCAGCAACGCCACGTAGACCCCTGCCAGCGCCAGCGCGAGGCCATACCAGGTGACGGCATATTGGAGATGGCTGTTCGGCAGGTCGACGATCGTCACACCGCCCACCGGATAACCGCCGGGCACATCGCTCTTGCGCTGATCGATGAAGAAGCCGACGAGACCCGACCGGTCGAGACCGGCATGGGCCGCCATCGCGGCAACGTCCTTCCAATAGAAAATGTTCTTGGCGGGATCGTTGTCGGGCAGCAGCGATGACGGCTTTTCCGTGAGAGCCGCGCGGGAAAGCCCGATGACGGTCACGGTCCCAGCTATCTGACCCTCTTCCCTCGTCGCCGGGTCCTTCCGGTCATAGGGCACGAAACCGCGGTTGACGAAGACGGAGCGGCCGTCGCCGAGATCGAGCGGCGTGTAGACGAACCAGCCCGACTGTCCGTCATGGGTGGCGAAGAAATACTGCTCGAGATCGTGCTTAAGCGAGCCCGAAGCCATGACCGGCTGATATTCGATCTCACTGGCGGCGATCTTCTCGACCTCGGCAAGCGGCAACGGCTCCGCATCGACACGGCTCTCGATGGTCGCGATCAGCCCTGCCTTCCATGCCAGCCGCTGTACCTGCCAAGTGCCGAGCGCCAGCAGGATGGCGAGCGCGACCGCTGTCACCAGCGACAGCACCCAGGGAAACCCCTTGTGGTCGCGCGCGGCACCCACGCTCATTCCGGGCGGTCCAGCCGGCCTTCGGCTGCCTTGTTGCAATACTGGAGCGCGATCATCACACCCTTGAGGATGCGAAGCGTCGGCAGACAGAGAATGAGGGTCAAGGGCAGCCAGAGCAGGAAATGCACCCAGAGCGGCGGGCCGTAGCTGACCTCTACGTAGAGCGCCAGGCCGACAATGATGAAGCCGATGATGAGCATGACGAAAACGGCAGGACCATCAGCCGAGTCGGCGAAATCATAGTCCAGGCCGCAGACGCCGCAACGCGGCCGCACGCTCAGGTAACCCTGGAACAACCGCCCCTCGCCGCAGCGCGGGCAGCGACCCTTGAGGCCGGCATTGAAAGGCTCGACGGGAGGAAAGTGGGCTTTGTCGCTGTTCATGGACCGTCTCCGCCCGCACTCCGGGCCGCGAATCTGAGCGAGAGTTATGCCTCGAAGTAGGGTTCGTCCACCCGGCCAATTGAAGCAGGCCGAAACGCAAGACGCGGCCGGATCGCTCCGGCCGCGTCTTGAATGCCTTGCCGCTTAGTGGACTGCGATCGTCGCTCCGGCGGAGCCCCAGATGTAGATCGAGACGAAGAGGAACAGCCAGACGACGTCGACGAAGTGCCAATACCAGGCAGCCGCCTCGAAGCCGAAGTGCTGCTTTGAGGTGAACTGTCCCGCCATGGCTCTCAGCAGGCAGACCAGCAGGAAGATGGTGCCGATCAGGACGTGGAAGCCGTGGAAACCGGTCGCCATGAAGAAGGTCGCGCCATAGATCGAGTCTTTGAACGCGAACGGCGCGTGGATGTATTCGTAGGCCTGAACCATCGAGAACAGCACGCCGAGCCCAACAGTGATCGTCAGGCCCCAGACCAGGCCCTTCCGATCGTCATGCAGCAGCGCGTGGTGCGCCCAGGTCACCGTGGTGCCGGAGAGCAGCAGGATGATCGTGTTGTAGAGCGGCAGGTGGAAGGGATCGAGGACCTCGACCGACTTCGGCGGCCAGACGCCACCCGTGTAGGCCTCGCGGGCATACTGGGCCGCCTCGTTGGGGAACAGGCTGGCGTCGAAGAATGCCCAGAACCAGGCGACGAAGAACATCACTTCGGAGGCGATGAACATGATCATGCCGTAGCGCAGATGCAGCGAGACGACCCGCGTGTGGTGCCCCTCATGCGCTTCCTTGATCGTGTCCGCCCACCAGCCGTACATCGTGTAGAGCACGATGGCGAGGCCGATGGCGAAGATCCAGTAATTGGCGCCCGCGAACTCGATACCGAACAGGTGAAGCGAACCACTCTTCAGCGACTGCATCCAGGCAATGCCCCCGACAGCCATGATGAGCGCACCCATCGAGCCGATGAACGGCCACGGGCTTGGGTCGATGATGTGGTAGTCGTGTTGCGGTTTTGCGTGCCCGTCGGCCATGTCAGCCCCCGATTTTCGTGGTGTCGGTGTTGGTTCCGGTCCTAGCATCTTTCGCGTTCGGCGCAACAGCCACCGGCTTTGCCGCGTCGATCGGGAAGAAGGTGTAGGACAGCGTGATCGTCTTGAGATTGGCGAGTTCCGGAACGTTGACGATTTCCGGGTCGATGTAGAACACCACCGGCATGTCGAGCGCCTCGCCCGGCATGAGTGTCGTGTCGGTGAAGCAGAAGCACTCGACTTTGTTGAAGTAGGAGCCCGCCAGCGACGGCGAGACATTGAAGCTCGCGCGGCCCGATGTCGGCTGCGAGAAGACGTTCTCGGCGCGGTAGGCGATCTGCGTTGTCTCGCCGATCTTCATGGTGACGTCGCGTTGCACCGGCTGGAAATCCCACGGCAGCCCGCCGGAGACGTTCGCATCGAAGCGGACCGTAATGTTGCGGTCGAGGATCGTGTCGGAATACTGCTCGACGCGCTGCGTCGTGCCGCCATAGCCGGTGATCTGGCAGAACATGGCGTAGAGCGGCACGGCGGCATAGGCCATGCCGATCATGCCGGCGAAGAAGGCGGCGCAGGACAGCGCAACCACCCGGTTCGACCGGTCGCGGCGTGCCGTCTGTGCCTCGGAACCTTCCGCCATCACATCGCCCTGTCGAGGATCGTCGGGCCGAACTTGACCAGCGTCGCGACATAGAAAAGTACGACCATCACAGCCAGCGCGATGCCGATCGCGATGTTGCGGCTCCTCTGCGCTTTTTTCTGCGCCGCGCTCATGGTGACGAGGTCATGTTCCATATCAGGCTCCCGCCAGTAGACGCGAGACCGAGACGTCGGCGAGATAAATCGCAAAGATCGCAAACAGATAGACCAGCGAATAGGCGAATAGCTTCTTCGCGGGCCTCATCACCGTGTCGGCATCGTCCATGCGCAGCACCTGCCATGCGTACCAGACGAAGCCGGCGCCCAATGCCGCTGACAGCACGCCGTAGACCGGGCTGACATAGCCGAGCGGGGCCGGCAACACAGCGACGACCGCGACGAGGAGGGAGTAGGCGAAGATCTGGCGGCGGGTCGAGGCGGGACCGGCGACGTTCGGCATCATCGGCACACCGGCGCGGCCATAGTCCTCCATCTTGAACAGGGCGAGCGCCCAGAAGTGCGGCGGCGTCCACAGGAAGATGATCATGAAGAGCACGACGCTCTCGAGGCTGATGCTGCCAGTCGCTGCGGCCCAGCCGACGATCGGCGGGAATGCGCCGGCGGCGCCTCCGATGACGATGTTCTGCTGCGTCCAGCGCTTCAGGTACATCGTGTAAATGACAGCGTAGAAGAAGATCGTGAAGGCGAGCAAAGCCGCCGAGAGCCAGTTGACCAGGACGCCGAGCGTAAAGACCGACAGAACGGACAGAACGAGGCCAAACACCAGCGCTTCGCCAGGACGGACCCGGCCGCTGGGGATCGGACGCTTCGCGGTGCGCGACATGACGGCGTCGATGTCGGCGTCATACCACATGTTGAGCGCGCCGGATGCGCCGGCGCCCACTGCGATGCAGGCGATCGCGATCAGAGCGATGAACGGATTGGTCGACGTCGGCGCGGCCACCAGCCCGACGAAAGCGGTGAATACGACCAGTACCATGACGCGAGGCTTCAGCAGCGACAGGTAATCGCCGGCCATTGCCTCGGAGAGGCGAACGTCGCTGTCGCCGATGTTGTCAACAAGAGCCATTCAGGCTTCCGATCCAATGCTCACTATCGAGGAAACCGCCGAGGGCCGGCGGTTTCCAACTTTCTCGCCTTACTTGATCTTGGGCAGCTGTTCCCACTGGTGGTAGGGCGGCGGCGAAGGCAGTTGCCATTCGAGCGTCGTTGCGCCCTCGCCCCACGGATTGGCTCCCGCGACGCGCTTCTTCATGAAGGCTTCCGCGACGCCATAGAGAAACACCAGCACGCCGAAGGCGGACAGGTAGGAGCCGTAGGACGAAACCAGGTTCCAGCCGGCGAATGCATCCGGATAATCGATGTAGCGGCGCGGCATGCCTGCGAGACCGAGGAAATGCTGCGGGAAGAACACCAGGTTGACGCCAATGAAGGTGATCCAGAAGTGCGAGCGGGCGATGAACGGCGAATACATGTAGCCGGTCATCTTCGGGAACCAGTAGTACCAGCCGGCGAAAATGGCGAACACCGCGCCGAGCGACAGCACGTAGTGGAAATGCGCGACGACGTAGTAGGTGTCGTGCATCGCCCGGTCGAGGCCGGCATTGGCCAGTTGCACGCCGGTGACGCCGCCGACGGTGAACAGGAAGATGAAGCCGATCGCCCACAGCATCGGCGTGCGCATCGAGATCGATCCGCCCCACATCGTGGCGATCCAGGAGAAGATCTTGACGCCAGTCGGCACCGCGATGACCATCGTTGCGAATACGAAATAGCGCTGCGTGTTGAGCGACAGGCCGGTCGTATACATGTGGTGCGCCCAGACGATGAAGCCGACGGCGCCGATCGCCACCATCGCATAGGCCATGCCGAGATAGCCGAAGATCGGCTTCTTCGAGAAGGTCGAGACGATGTGGCTGACGATGCCAAAGCCCGGCAGGATCAGGATGTAAACTTCCGGGTGGCCGAAGAACCAGAACAGGTGCTGGAACAGGATCGGGTCGCCGCCGCCTTCAGGTGCGAAGAACGCCGTGCCGAAGTTGCGGTCGGTCAGGAGCATGGTGATGCCACCCGCCAGGACCGGCAGCGACAGCAGCAGCAGGAAAGCGGTGATCAGCACCGACCAGGCGAACAGCGGCATCTTGTGCAGCGTCATGCCCGGAGCGCGCATGTTGAAGATCGTGGTGATGAAGTTGATCGCGCCGAGGATCGATGAGGCGCCGGCCAGATGCAGCGACAGGATCGCAAAATCCATGGCAGGACCGGGCTGGCCAGAGGTCGAAAGCGGCGGATAGATCGTCCAGCCGCCGCCGACGCCGAAGCCACCGGTCGGACCCGGGACGAACATCGAGGTCAGTAGCAGGATGAAGGCCGGCGGAAGCAACCAGAACGAGATGTTGTTCATGCGCGGGAACGCCATGTCGGGCGCCCCGATCATGATCGGCACCATCCAGTTGGCGAAGCCGCCAATCAGCGCCGGCATGACCATGAAGAAGATCATGATCAGCGCATGGCCGGTGGTGAACACGTTATACATGTGCTTGCCGCCGTCGATCGCGGCGTCGCCCTCGAAGCCGTAGACCATCTCGGCCAAGCCGGTGAAGATCTGGATGCCCGGCTCAGCGAGCTCCCAACGCATCATCACCGACAGGAAACCGCCGATGATGCCCGACATGATCGCGAAGATCAGGTAGAGCGTGCCGATGTCCTTGTGGTTGGTCGAAAACAGCCAGCGCCGCGCGAAGCCGGCTGGCGCGCCATGCGCGTGGCTGTGGTCGTCATGAGCTGCAGCGCCTGCCATCATATGCTCCGTTCGTTCTCTCTGCGTGACCCGGGCTTACTCGCCCGCGTCCGCGACTTTCTTGTTGCCGTCGACCGCTGCCATCAAGGCGCGATTCGCTCCGTTGAGATCACCCTTGGCAGCCGTCATCCAGGTCTCGTACTGACCCTGGTTCACGACGCGGATGGCAATCGGCATGAAGGCGTGGTCCTTGCCACACAATTCCGAGCACTGGCCGTAGTAGAGACCTTCCTTGGTTGCCTTGAACCAGATCTCGTTGATGCGGCCGGGCACTGCGTCGGTCTTGACGCCGAACGCCGGCATCGCGAAGGCGTGGATGACATCGCTGGCAGTCACAAGCACACGCACCGTTGCATCAACAGGGACGACGACCTCGTTGTCGACGGCGAGAAGACGCGGATAGACCGCCTTGTCTTCCTTGCCAGCCTCGGCGCGCGCGCCTTCCTGCAGCATTGCAGAGTTGAAGGTCAGCGGCTCTTCGACCTGATATTCATAGTCCCAGTTCCACTGGTTGCCAGTCGCCTTGATGGTCAGCGCCGGCTCTTCCGGCGGCGTGTACTGCGCGGTCAGGAGCTGGAATGACGGGACGGCGAGGAACAGCAGAATGACGACCGGCCCGACGGTCCAGATGACCTCGATGGCGGTGTTGTGGCTGGTGCGCGAGGCGACCGGATTGGCGCTGGCGCGGAATTTGACGATCACGATGGCGAGCAGCAGGAGCACGAAGAGCGTGATCGGCACGATGAACCAGAGCGTGTAGACCTCGAACCAGGTGATCTGCTCCATGATCGGCGTTGCAGCTTCCTGGAAGCGCCACTGCCAATCGACAGGCTGGTCGGCCAGCGCCAGGGAAGCGGGCAGAAGTGCCGAAGCACCTGCAAAGCTTGCCAGAATCTTCTTCATCACAACGATCGTCTCCCGCATCGTCTTGTCGGCAACGGCATGCAAGGGACAGGGTCCCGCATCATCCGCGCCGTTAAAACCATACTCTCAATCCCATCGCAAGAAAGCCATTCATCGGCGCATGCGGCATTTTTGCGCGCGGATGCGGAGCGGTTGCGACGCATCCGCGGCGGCATCGCCGAAAGGTCGGAAACGCCCGTGGCGGCGCGGTTTCGGGCGCGCATCCGCGGCAGCCGCATTTCGGGCGGATTTGACGGGAAGAGAGACGCCAGTGCGCGCGTCGCCCCGCCGACGCCCGGATTGCTTTGAATTGCGGGCCACGCGCGATAAGTTCGCCTGATTCGTCACGGAGATCACGATGATCCGTCGCCTTTTCCTGTCTACGCTCCTGATCCTGGGGGCAGCGTCGCCCGCACTCGCACAGCAGGAAACCGTGAAGGGTAAGCACGGCGAGTGGCAGATCGTCTGCTCGACGCCCGCCGGGGCCACGACGGAACAGTGCGCGATGATGCAGAACGTCGTCGCCGAGGACCGGCCCGAGATGGGCCTCTCGGTGGTTGTGTTCCGCAGCGCCGACAACAAGGCGGAGATCCTGCGCGTGCTGACGCCGCTCGGCGTGCTGTTGCCCAACGGTCTCGGCCTCTATGTCGACGGCAAGGATATCGGCCGCGCTTATTTCGCGCGCTGCTTCGAAGACGGCTGCTACGCCGAGGTGATTCTCGAGAAGCCGCTGCTCGACCAGTTCAAGACAGGCAAGTCGGCCGTCTTCATCGTGTTCCAGGCGCCGGAAGAGGGAATTGGCATCCCGGTCGACCTGAACGGTTTTGCCCAAGGCTTCGACGCACTGCCAAGGTGAGTGCATTGCCGAACGGGCCTGCCGCAACTACATGCGATGCCACAATGGCTCTGAAGGTTAGCGGCACATGGACAGTCTGATCCGGCAGTTCGACATTTCTGACGAGGAACTGAAGCGAATCGTCCGCGAGACGATTTCGGGCGCGGACGATGGCGAGCTCTTCCTCGAGCACAGCCAGTCCGAAGCCCTCGTCTTCGACAATGGCCGGCTGAAGACCGCCAATTTCTCCACCGACCAGGGTTTCGGACTGCGCGCGGTGGCCGGGGAAGCGACCGGATATGCGCATTCGAGCGAATTGTCGGGCGCATCGTTGCGCCGCGCTGCCGACGCGGTGTCCGCGGTCAAGGCCGGCTATTCCGGGACTCTGGCGGCGGCGCCCGCCCGCACCAACCGACATCTCTACGGCGAGGCCAACCCGATCGACCAGCCGGGCTTCGAGGCAAAGGCCAAGCTGCTGCAGGAGATCGACGGCTATCTCAGGGCCCGCGACCCGCGCGTGCGCCAGGTCACCGCCTCGCTCACGGCCTCATGGCAGCATGTCGAGATCCTGCGCGGCGACGGCCAGGTGGCAACCGACATCCGCCCGCTGGTGCGGATGAGCATCCAGGTGATGGTGGGCGACGGCGACCGGCAGGAAACTGGCTCGCACGGCGTCGGCGGCCGCAAGAGTTTTGGCGAGTTCATTGCCGAGGGGGCGTGGAAGGTCGGCGCCGACGAGGCGCTGCGCCAGGCGCTGGTCAATCTGGCGGCCATCCCCGCGCCCGCCGGCACGTTCGACATCGTTCTGTCGTCCGGCTGGCCGGGCGTGATGCTGCACGAAGCTGTCGGCCACGGGCTCGAGGGCGATTTCAACCGCAAGAAGACATCCGCCTTCGCCGGCCTGATGGGCCAGCAGGTCGCGGCACGAGGCGTCACCGTCGTCGACGACGGCACGATCATGGAACGGCGCGGCTCGCTCACCATCGACGACGAAGGCACGCCGTCGGCCTATAATGTGCTGATCGAGGACGGCAAGCTGGTCGGCTATATGCAGGACCGGCAGAACGCCCGCCTGATGGGCGTCGCGCCGACCGGCAACGGCCGCCGCGAGGGTTACGCCCACCAGCCGATGCCGCGCATGACCAACACCTATATGACGGCCGGCGACATGGAGCCGGCCGAGATCATCGCCTCGGTGAAAAAGGGCATCTACGCCGTCTCCTTCGGCGGCGGCCAGGTCGACATCACCAGCGGCAAATTCGTCTTCGGCTGCACCGAGGCCTACATGATCGAAGACGGCAAGGTGACGCAACCGATCAAGGGCGCGATGCTGATCGGCAACGGGCCTGACGCGATGCACCGGGTGTCGATGATCGGCAACGACATGAAGCTCGACACCGGCATCGGCATGTGCGGCAAGGCCGGCCAGGGCGTCCCCGTCGGCGTCGGCCAGCCGCACCTGCGCATGAACCAGATGACGGTGGGCGGGACGCGGGCTTAGGGCCAGGACGCCTGCGAGATGCGCGCAATCACGTGTAGTGCAGCTACGCGCAATCTCTCTGCCACCCGTATCTAACCGACCGGCCTCCATTGCAGGCAGATGCGATATTGACTACGCATGCCTCCAATCGGCGAGGCAGCGTGACCTTCAAATCCATTCAGGCGTTGACTGCTCTTGTCCCAGTGGCCACGCCACTACGACTGCGATTGCACGCCCGGCTTCGAGGACCAAAATGAAGCCTCACAACCTTTCGCAAGCGCCGGATCATTCGGCAGGATTGTTGACACGTAGAGAGGCGCTCATTCTAGGGGGCCTCATGTCGACCACGATTATCATGTGTTGGCTCCTGTTCTGGCATTCTGTCGCCTATCCGACCGGTGGCGATGCACTCGTATACGGCCAAGACGCAGCTCATCTGCAAACGAACAGCTTTACCCGGGAAATGCCCTCGGGAGGTTTGAGGACCTACGGCTACGCGTGGTTTCTCTCAATTGTGTTTGCGGGCTATGAGTGGGATCGCGCATTTGGGCTCTTCAGCCCGCGGACTGCTATCGCGCAGACAGCCCTCTATCTGGCCGCGAGCCTGTGGCTGTTCTCCGTAATACTGCCGCGCAGTCGGACCTTTGCATGGTGTGCAATAGTCGGCTTGTTATGCAATCCGTTTGTGCTCAACTATGTTCCGCTGCGACTTACAGAAGGTATCACCGCCAGCATAGCTATTGCTCTGGCAGCATGTTTGGTATCTCTCAGCCGACCATCTTCGTCTAACCGCCTCGCCGTGGTCCTGCTCGTCGGGTCGTTGCTCGCAGGGTTCGCGTTGATGGTGCGCCCCGCCAATCTCAGCCTCTTTGGGGCATGGGTTGTTGCCGTGGCGGTTCTCGCACGGCGGCATAAGGACTATCGCGCAACAATCTGCATCATAGGGCTGATCGGGTTGCTCCTGCCGCTCCTGCCTCAGCTCGCGATAAACTGTGGATTTCATGACAAACTATCTGTTTTTCCTCCGAGGGACCTAGGGCAGTTTCAGACGAACCTTGGACTTCGCAATTTTAAGTATATGGCGGTTTTTACCCCGGATGCGGCAGTCCCCCTTCATCGGGTATTCTACCCAAGCGAACTATTTTCGTCCACCGAGGTGGCTCAAGGAGGCACCAGTCTCTATCTGACTTCGCCAATCAAAGGCGCCATCCTGGCACTTGGCCATGTTTACCAATCTATAAATCACGACTTCTTCTTCACATACAACTATCATCCGAACCCATGGTCGAATGCGCCCATGAACCTGTTTGGCCACGTCATTCTGTTCTTCGCAGGATACGCAGGGTGGGGGCTTGCAATCGCCGGAGCCCGACAGCGTGCCTGCTTTCCCAATCCGGCGATCATCTTTACGATCGTGGCCGTTACCCTGACCGCGATGGTCAACAGCGTGGCCATGGTCGAGACTCGGTTCGGGATGCTGATCTACTTGACAGCTGGGCCTTTGGCCGCCCGGAGTGTGGCTGGCTTGCGCTCTTCGCAGCACAGGGGTCTGATCATTGCAGCCGCCTTGCTCTACGGGGTGGCAGCCACGGTGCTATCGTTCGCGATGCTGCCTAATCCTGTAATCCCATAGGACTTAGTCTGCTCAGTACTGTACCACCTGCGTTCAGGTGATATGGTTCATTAATAGACTCAAGCGCCCCCCGTATGGCCACTATGCCGACGTTGCGTTGTGGCCGGCACTTGCGTAACCGCCCTCGATAGCTCCGTGTTGCAGACAGATAAAATGTTCTCTACGGATGCCGCAGGGCGAGGTCGTGTGACGTTTCATTCCATTTAAGCGTTGAGAGCGGTGGCGGCGATTCTCGTCGTCGTTCACCACTATTCCGCACCGTTCAAATACCTGCAGAAACTCGGCATGGCTGAGATGCCGGTGATCCTGACTTGGGGAAAGATGGGGATGTTCGGGGCAGTCGGCGTCCCCATTTTCTTCGTCATCAGCGGCTTTGTCATGGGTTTGCAGCCTGAATCCAGCGGCTGGCGTGGAATATGGAGGTTTTCGGCAAAGCGGCTTCTTCGCATCGTGCCGCTCTACTGGTTCTTGACGATTGTTGCTGCGCTGACAATCGGCCCCGCGTTGGTGGTTGGGCCATCGTTGACATGGCACGTGATCCAATCTCTGACATTCACCTCGGGCGGCGTGCCGGTCATTCTGCCTGGCTGGACGCTCGAATTCGAGATGATGTTCTATCTGGCCTTCGCAATGATTGTGGCGTCGGGAGCAGCGGAGTCCTCCAATCGAGGCATCGCCGTCCTGATATGCGTCTTTGTAGTTCTGGCCGCCGCAAACCTGTTCGGCTTGACGTTCGCTGCTGTCGGCAACCCGATCATTCTCGAGTTCTGCGCCGGACTGATAATCTCGCGAATTTACAAACAGGCAGACATTGCAGCATTGTGGCCATTGTATTTGATCGTAGCGGCAATGCTATTTCTCCTCTCCGTTGCGCCAAGCCAGCACAGGATGGGCATGATCGAACTGCTTTGGGGCGGCGGCGCGTTCTTCCTCGTCTTGGGTCTCGTATGCGCGGAATTGCAAGGCTTCGTCATCGGTAAGGGTCGAATCTGGTCGCTGCTCGGAGATTCCAGCTATGCGATCTATCTTTTCCATATGCCATTCTCGACGATGTCTTTCGGTCTTCTTTTCTGGTCATGGCCCGTTCTGCAGACGTGGGTCTATCCAGGTCTGTCTCTCGCTTATCTCGTTGCCTGCGGTGTTCTCGCAGGCGTCATTGTGCATCTGGTCATCGAACGTCCTATGATGCGGACGTCGAAATGGCTCCTCAAGAGGCAGGATCCCGACAGAAGCGGACCGCCGGGCGAGCTCGTGCAGGGCGTCAATGGCGGCGCTGATGGATCGACAGGTCACTTCCGTCCAAGTGACACGACAATCAGCCCATCTTGAATCTTCACGGAGCCTTCCGACGGCCAGAGCGGGAGACCTTTGGCGATTTGCGCGCCGTCAAGTGCCTGTTGCTTGGTTGGGTATCTCATCGGAAGGAAGAACATCATAAGCCGGTCAGCGCTCCATGAGACTGCAAAGCTGCTGAGAAGGCTGCCGTTCGTGACAAGGCCTCGCGAAATATCGAACGCCCTGTAAGGCAGATACTGCTTGGGTTGCCCCGCGCCGACAACGACGACGGGAAGATCTGGACTGTAATCCGGCAGCCGCTGAATCTCGTCAGCAATGTCTTCAGCCATATCGATGTCGGCTCGCGTCTTCAGAGCCATATATTCATGCCACATGTTGGCTTGCAAAATGAAGATTATGACGAGGCCGCCACCCAGGCCGCAGAGGAGGCGCCGGGTCCATCGTCCGGACAGGGTCCAGGCTGCCAGGAACGTGCATCCGTAGACAACGACAAAAGAAAACAGAATTCGGTCCGACAGCATTGCGTTGACGGGATAGGTTATCCATGCGGCGCCAAACACGCCGAGCGGCGCCGCCAGCAGCATTACGATGGCAATGATCTGCCGTCGCGCGACCAGATGCAGGACAGCGACAGCGGTCACCGCCAAGAACATGTATTTCGCCAGGACCGGGAACAGGAACTGATCCCGAAGATATAGCTCGCCGAGCGCCGCCAGGTTCATTTTCGCGGTGGCAAGCAGCTTCGCCGGATCGGCGGCAAAGCGGGCGAAACTCGATAGGCGGCTGGCGGAATAACCCGTCCAGCGGGAATACAAGCTGACCAGGACCGCATATGCGACAAGTCCCAGGACAACGGCGGCAGCGCGGGGCAGCGTGTAACGAAGGAATACCGGTGCTATCGGAAGGCCGCGACCCAACTGAACTGCGGTAGCCAAAATGGTTACGACAACACTCGCGTACAAAGCCGATTGGTAGAGGGTCAATGACAGCACGACGAAAATGGCGCCGATGAGTATCCGCCCGCTGACTACCGCCATCATCGCGAAAAACAGAGCGAGAGGAACCGCAACGCGGATGGCATGATAGGCAAACGACTCGAACATCATTGGAAATGCCGCGAAAATCGAACAGACAATGACGACTGCGGCCCGTTCCTTCACGTCGAACATCAGGCAAGCGGCGAAACCGGATAACACGAGAAAGACCAGCCCGACCATCAGGTGCAGTGTTGGCGGATAAGTACCGTCCGAAATGCGCCGGATGAGTTCCCCCAGATACCTGCCGTCAGCGGACCAGACCGAATAGGGGGCTGCGGATGTCTGGATGTAGAGAAAATAGTCGGCGTGGAACGTTGGGTCGGCAAGCTCCGCGAAATATGCGAACGCCACGATGCAAAGGATTGCCGTGATAGCCCGTCGATCCGCAATGGCGACGAGCGACGATACGATATCTTGATAATCACGGGACAGCCCAGCCCGATACCGGTGGATGTAGGCCGCCCACGTCATCTCTTCCGGCCGAACTTGCATGATCTGTCCCTTAGCCAAAATCAGACAACAGGTCTGACGGATGCCAACGGTCTACTGTGCCGGCATACCCACGCGCTTCATCGACTGCAGGTTGCGCCCATTGGGGCTTGCCCCCAACCTTACCAGTATGACATCGCCCTGGATGGCGACCGAACCTGCAGCGGGAAACACAGGCATGTCCTGGTAGCCCCGAATCACGCGGTCTTGCTGCTCCGCGCTGGCACCCGGGTAGTATGGAAATCCGAGGACACGCAAATACTGAGAGATGCGGCCGGGATTGCCGCCGTCCCAGGCAAAGAACGAGCTGCCGACGGTTGACGACCAAGGCAAGGGGTAGATGGAGGTCGGCGTGCGTCCGCCAAAGACAGTGAGCGAATAGGTCTTGGCGCCATCGTATTCCGGCAGGCTCGAGATCCGGTCGTTCAGGATCACGGCGAGCGCAAAGTCCTGCCTGGTCGAGAAGTGGTTTGCCGCCTGATAGGTGTTGTTCAAAACCAGCAGCTGAACCAGGCACAGGACTGCTGCGATCGTGCTTGCGATTGCCAGCAGCCGGTTCTTCGCGCCAGTTCCGACATAGGCCAGGAACCATACCGCGATCGGAACCGCGACAAGGGTTCGAGCGGCGAGCATGCCGCCGCCGATCAGATGGGTGGCGAACGGCACGAGCAGCACCGCCAGAGCGACCAGCAGACACAACAAGCGGGTGACCAGGTCGAGCCGGCCACGGAACATGACACATGACGTCAGGCCGAGCACGACAATCACCGGCACGGACCACATTGCTCCGGCAAACGTACGTTCGGTCAATCCATAGGCATCTGCCACGGCCTGCGCCGTCAATGCGAGGACCGCGCCGGGATTTGCAAGCAACCGCCCAAACTGCAGCATGTTGTCAAAATGGGGATTGGCGGAAGGATAAATCTGCCGGAACGAGAGATCGCCGAGTTTGTAAAACAGCAGAGACAGAACGAGGACGGCGGCACACATCGCAACGGTGCGCCATGGGCGGATCAGATTTGAATCAAGCAGCCGGATCGCAAACGCCGCCGCCCCCATCCCGATCATCGTCAGCAGAAGGTTCTGGTAGATCGAGATCGAGAACGCGCCGAGACACGCAGCCAGCACGACCGCGACAGCGTTACGGCGGGGAGTCGAATCGGTAAACGACAGCCAGACCGCCGCCCCGGCGCACCCCATTCCGATCCCGACCGCGCCAAGATTGGAATAGAACTCGACGATAAAATACCAGGCCGGATAGCCGATGAAGAGCGTGAACAGCAGGTAGTCGAGCGGACGCAATGGCCCGGCGTCGGCGCGCGCTGCATCAAGCAACAGGATGTAGGCCAGGATTCCGCCAGCACCGAACATAGCGGTGGGCACGAACGGGATGATCGGTTGCGGCAGGATGAATGTTTCGATCAGGTAGGCTCCCCAGCGCCCCTGCTCCACCCAGATCGCGGCATTCTTCCTGACCGCGGCTAGCTCCTCGTCGATCGACAACGGAAACGACGCCATTTCGAAGAAGTAGAGGCCGACGAAAATGGCTGCGAGATAGGGGATCGCCGAAAGCTGGTTCGCGCGCATCAGACGGGCCTCCGCAGATATGTCCGCGCCAGGATGAAGTTGAGAAGGGTCGTGACGAGAAGCGTGACGACGAAGGCCAGGCGGGCGTCGCCGATGATGTTGGTCGCTGTCCAGAGCACCGCGATACCAACCGCGAACACGGCGACATTCACCAGCGCGATCGCGATCCTGTCGCGTATCGCGTTTCGTCCGCCGGGGAACACCCGGTCGGGGTAGACGACCGCGACGAACGCGATGCCCACCACCCAGGCCGCGGCATAGGATGCGGACGGATTCATGAATGTCAGGGACACGAAATAGATCGCGCTCGTCAGCAGGGTGTTGATCACGCCCGCGCTGATGAACCGCGCGGCGTCGCCTCTCACGCCATCACTGTCAGCGCGCATTGACCGTGTCGAGAAACGCCGAGTAGTCCCGAATATACTCATTCGCGTCGTAGCCATGCGAGGCCATGACCATCAGGACCGTGTCGGGCTGGAACTTGTACTGCACGCCCCAGATGCGCGGCGGGATGTGCAGCCCGACCGACGGATCGGTGAGCTCGACCTCGACCCGCGACCGGCCATCGTCGACGACCACCGACAGCGACCCGTGCGCGGCAATCAGGAACTGGTGGCAGTGATGATGCGCATGTTCTCCGCGGACCTTGGCCGTCGGCACGCCATAGACCAGGAATGACCTGACCGGCACGAAGGGCAGGTCGCGGGCGAATTCGAGAGGCGCCAGATCGCCGCGCAGATCGGCAAAGCTGGGCAAGCGCCACAGCGAACACTCGCCAACACCGAGGGCGACCTTGGTTCCCGGCCGCTGCGGCGCATTTGGCGCCCCAATTTCCGTCTCGGGCCGCGATTCGGTCTGGTAGCCGACGATGACGGCCGGGTTTCCGACCACCACGGCGTTCGGCGGAACGTCCTTGGTGACCACGGCGCCGGCGCCGACCATCGCATGGCGTCCAACGCGCACGCCTGGAAGAATCGTCGCGTTCGCTCCGATCGACGCGCCTTTTTCGATCGTCGTCGTGTGAAATGTCTCGGGATATTGCCGCGAACGCGGGAACTTGTCGTTGGTGAACGTGGCGTTCGGGCCGACAAAGACGCCGTCCTCCAGCCGCACGCCGTCCCAGAGCTGCACGCCGCATTTCAACGTGACGTCGTCGCCGACGATGACATCGTTCTCGATGAAGACATTGTCGCAGACGTTGCAGTTGCGGCCGATCCGGGCGCCCGGCAGCACGTGGGCAAACGCCCACACGCGCGTGTTCTCGCCAACGGTCTCCGATTCGCAGATGCCCGAAGGATGGACGAAGAAATTCCTGGTCATTCCGGCAATTGTCCTTCGACGATGTGGCTGATCAGGCGGAGCGGCCGCCGCTTGGTGTTTTCGAGAGCGCGCCATAGATAGCAGCCCATCAGCCCGAGAACCACCATGTTGAGGAACCCGAAGAGCGAGATCATCAGCACAATCGTCGCGTATCCGCGTTCGTCGATATAGCCGAACAGGCGCCCTACTATGGTGATCACGCCGAAAAACAGACTCACAACGCTGCCCAGCACGCCAATCCACAACACAGCGAGGATCGGAAGGTCGGAGAACGAGAAGATGCTGTCCATCATGTAGCGAAGCCGGCGCGAGAAGTTCCAGCCGCTCTTGCCTTCCTTCCGCTCCTGCCGCGCATAGGGAACAAACTTGCGGCGGTACCCGACCCAGAACAATTGCGCGACCAGCGAACTGTTGGGCTCTTCGATCTGCAGCAGCGAGTCGAGCACCTTGCGATTGCAGCCGAAGATGTCGACGCCGCCTTTTGGCATCGCGGGCAGGATCAGGCGGCGGTAGGCGCCCCAGAAGATGTTCGACAAAGTGCGCTGCACGAGCGAATCCGCACGTGCCGTCCGCTCGCCGAACACCACATCAGCCTGATCTTCGCGCAACAGCTTGAAAAATGTCAGAATGAGTTCGGGCGGCTCCTGAAGGTCGGCGGCCATCGCGGCGATATAGGAGCCTTTCGCAAACTCCATGCCCGTGCGGATGGCCGTGAATGACCCGAAATTGCGGCTGTGAAAGATCGTGCGCGACGCGAAGCTGCGTGGCGTGTTGAGAATGATTTCGCCAGAGTCGTCCGGCGACCCATCGATCACGAAAATGACTTCGAGATTGCCGTCGAGCTTCGCGGACAGATCTTCCAGCGCCACGAAGAGCGACTTTATGTTCTCGGCATTGCGGTAGATCGGGACGACAAGGGAGTTAACGATCATGACGCCGGAAACTCCGCGAGTGCGCTCGCCACTTGCTCGATCTCGCCGACGGTCATGCCGACGAAACACGGAACAGACAGGATCCGGGTGATCGACCGGCGGGAAACAGCGAGATTGTCGTCCGACACGCGCATCGGCAGGCCTTTCCAGGCTGGCTGATCGCAGTCCAGGATCGGGTAGTGGATGTCGGTCGCAATTCCGCGATTGGCCAGGAAATTGCGCAGGTCGTCGCGCCGGTCCGTCATCGCGACCGCCAGATGCACGACCGCTCCCGCCCGGCGCTGAATGAAGGCGACGTCACTTGGGGCGACCTTCTCGTAGCTGGAAAGGATGCGCGCGCGCTCGGCATTGAGACGATCGAGAGATGGAAGGAGAATGCGCAGGATCGCCGCCTGGACCTCGTCCATCCGCGAGTTCCGGCCGCCTTCGAGAACGATCTGATATTTCGAGCCCCAGCCATATTGCTGCAGCGCCCGAACCTTGCCGGCGAACTCATCCGATGAACTGACGACCGCGCCGGCGTCGCCCATCGCGCCAAGGTTCTTGGTCGGATAGAAACTGAAGGTGCTCATGTCGCCGATAGATCCGACGATGCGACCGTCGACCCGCGCACCGTGAGCCTGGGCGCAGTCTTCGATGATGACGATGTCCTGCCGGCCGATCTCATTCAGCCGCCGCCGAAGCTCCACCACATCCACCGTGTTGCCATACAAATGCGTGGCGACGACAACCCCGGTTCGCTCGCTGACGCAGACCATCGCGGAAGCCACCGACATGACCTGTGTCGGTTCTTCAATGTCAGCATAGACGGGGATAAGACCGACCGAACGCGCGGCGGTGGTTGTGTAGCCACCCGCATTGGCAACCGTGATCACCTCACCGCCTGGGGCCTTGCAGCCGCTTGCCTTTAGCGCCAGTTCAATTGCATCGGTGCCGTTCGAAACGGGAATGCAGTGCGTCGCGCCGACATAGTCCGCGAACGCGGTCGCAAAATCCCTGACCTGCGTTCCGTTAAGCCACCAGCCGGTCCGCAAGACCTTCAAGACCTCGGATTCGATATCCGCCGCAAACACGTCGTACTGCCTGCGAAGGTCGTTGAAAGGAATGCTCGTCTGAACTGCGGCACCCGTCCGATTGTTTGCTTCAGTCATTTCGCGGCTGCTTCCGGGTGATGCGCATCAATGATTCCGTCATATAAACGGAACGGAAATTCCGCAGTTTTGGAACGCGCTTGCCCAAACCAGAACGCTATCAAGTCTTTCAACGACGCTTGGTTCACACCATCCTTGCAGTCTCGTCAAGTCGAATTCCGGTCGCCGACAGGCCCTCGCAAAGCATGGCCGAACACAGCCTGCGTCGACACAACGGCTAGAACTCAGCGGCGTTTCTTGCGCGGTTTTTCCAGCAAGGCTACGGCCTCGACATGCGGAGACCAGAGGAACTGGTCGACGGGTGTCACGCTTTTCAGCGTATAGCCGCCGTCGATCAGGATGCGCAGGTCGCGCGCCAAGGTCGTCGGATTGCAGGAGACCGCCGCGACCAGCGGCACGTCCGAGCGGGCGATCTGCTTCGACTGATCGTCCGCACCCGCGCGCGGCGGGTCGAACACGACACCGTCGAATTCGTTCAGTTCCTTGAATGTCAGCGGTCGGCGGAACAGGTCGCGCTTCTCCTGCGTGACGCGCTTCAGGCCCGCGCCGAAGCGGAAGCCGCGGTCGAGCGCGGCGAGCGCTGCCGCCTCGCCCTCCACTGCATGGACCTCGGAATTTCGCGCCAGGCGAAGCGTGAACGCGCCGGAACCCGCGAAGAGGTCCGCCACGCGCTTTGCCTTGGCGAGGTGGCCGGAGACGATCTCGACCATGCTCTCCTCGGCGGATTTCACGGCCTGGAGGAAGCCGCCAGGCGGCGGGGTCACTGCGACGTCGCCGAAATGGATCACCGGCTTCTGCGGCTCGACGACGATCTCGCCATCGATCGACAGCCGGGCGATCTTCTCGCGCAGCGCGAAGTTGGCCGCGATGCGACGGATGCCGTCCGGCAGCTTGCCGCTGTCGGCAAATGCGACGTCCAATCCGGTGGAAGTCGATGTGACCGAAATATGGAACGGTTTTGTCGTCTGCGAGACCAAGACAGCGAGTTCACGCAGCATCGGCAGCGCCGCGACGATCGACGGAAGCGCGATGCGGCATTCGGAAATGTCGACAATATCCGCCGACTGCATGCGGTGATAGCCGAGGGTGACACCCGCACCGGCGCTCTTGCCGCTCAGCACAACGCGCCGGCGACTGTCGGGAGCGCAGGACCGCAACTGCTCGAGCGAAAGATCGATTCGCTCGCGCCGCAATGGGGCTGCGACGCGCTCGACCTTGAAGGCGCGGTAGGCTTCGTCTTCGAGATGCTGCAACGAACAGCCGCCGCAGTCGCCAAAGTGCCGGCAGGGCGGCTCGACGCGCAATGACGATGGCTCCAGAACCGCCATCAGCGTGGCGCGGTCGCGCTCGATCGCCGCGTTGACCACTTCGCCGGGGAGTGTGAACGGCACGAATACCGGACCCCGCTCGGTCTGCGCAACGCCATCGCCTTGCGCGCCGAGGCTCTCGATGGTCAGGCGGACGGTCATCGGTTCTTGACCCCGCCGAGCAGGAATTCGCGATTGCCGTAGCCGCCCTCGATCGGGGACATCTTGACGCCGAGCGACCGCCAGCCCGGCTGCGAGTCCAACCAGTGGGAAAGATCATCGGCGATCATCGGGCCTACTGCCGGGTCGCGCAGGATGCCGCCTTTGCCGATGGCGTCGCGGCCTGCCTCGAATTGCGGCTTGACGAGGAATGCCGCGCGCGCGCCGCCGCCGGCCAGTTCGAGCGCTGGCGGAAGCGCCAGTTTCAACGAGATGAAGCTGACATCGGCGACGAGGAAATCAGGAACCACGCCGGCCAGAGCGTCGCCGGTCAGATCGCGGGCGTTCACGCCCTCCATCGACAGGACACGCGGGTCCGCACACAGCGTCTCGTGCAGTTGACCGTGGCCGACGTCCAGCGCGATGACCTGGGCCGCGCCGCGTTCGAGCAGGACCTGCGTGAAGCCGCCTGTCGACGCGCCGATGTCGAGCGCGGTGACGCCGTGCGGATCGAGGCCGAAATGGTCGAGCGCCGCGATCAGCTTCAGCGCCGAACGGGAGACATAGGTCCGCGCCGGATCATCAAGGCCGATATCGATTGCCAGGTCGACAGGCTTGCCGGGCCTGGTCTCGACGCTGCCGCCGACCTTCACCGTGCCGCGCAGAACGGCATCGCGGGCACGGGAGCGCGACGCGAACAGGCCGCGCGCGACGAGCAGTTCGTCAAGGCGCAGGCGGGTTTCGGTTGGAAGTGACGACATTGCGCTTCATTGGCGGGTTGGCCGCCTCAATGCAAGCGGCGCGGCGAAGCGGCGTCTAGAATGAAGACACCTGGATGGTGCGTTCCCGGACGGCAAGCGCCATTCCGTCGTGCCATTCGCCCCGACGGGCCGAGAGGTGGGTCGGCTGGCTGCGATCGATCGGCTGGACGAAGGCCGGCTTGTGGTCGAGCGGGAAACTGCCTCTGATGTCGCCCATCTTGGCAGCGACGATGCGCACTGCCGCGGCCTCGATCGACCGGTCGTATGGCTGGTCCGCCGATGCCTGGCCTTGGATCGCGGCAAGCAGAAGCGCCGCCAGAATGATGGATTTCATGTCCCTGAAGCTCCCTGTCCCGAGGAGCGTTCTATCAGGGCCGGCTTTAGAAACGGCCAAAGGACACGGTTAGGAAAGCACCAAACCGCAGCGTAAACAGAGTCTTAGGATGTGATGCCTCGCGCCTATCCTGGCAAACCTGATTGACCGGTTCAGGCGTTGCCGACGTCAGGCGCGGGCGGCGCGGATTTCTCGTCCGAGGGCGCCGAATACGGCGCCGACGATACCGGTCGCGTCGAGGCCCGCGTCGGCATACATTTTCTCGGGCTTGGCCTGATCCGTGAACTCGTCCGGCAGCACCAGCGGCCGCACCTTCAGGCCGTGGTCGAGCAAGCCTTCAGTCGCAAGGAAATGCAGCACCTGGCTCCCAAAACCGCCGACCGAGCCTTCCTCTACAGTGACCAGCACCTCGTGGTGCCGCGCCAGACGGCGGATCAGATCCGTGTCGAGCGGCTTGGCGAAACGCGCATCGGCGACGGTGGTGGAAAGCCCCGCCGCGTCCAGTTCCTCGGCCGCGAGCAGGCAGTCGGCCAGCCGGGTGCCGAAGGACAGGAGCGCGATCTTGGTGCCCTCGCGGACGATACGGCCCTTGCCGATCTCAAGAAACGAGCCGCGGGCGGGCATCTCGACGCCGACGCCATTGCCGCGCGGATAGCGGAAGGAGATCGGACCCTCGTCATAGTCGGCCGCGGTGCGCACCATGTGGCGCAGTTCAGCTTCGTCGGCCGCGGCCATCACCACGAAACCCGGGAGGCTCGCCAGATAGGTCGTGTCGAAGGCGCCGCAATGGGTCGGTCCGTCGGCGCCGACGAAGCCGGCGCGATCGATCGGGAAGCGCACGGGGAGTTTCTGGATCGCCACGTCGTGGACGACCTGGTCGTAGGCGCGCTGCAGGAAGGTGGAATAGATCGCCGCGAAGGGCTTGAAGCCCTCGGTCGCGAGGCCGGCCGCAAAAGTCACGGCATGCTGCTCGGCGATGCCGACATCGAACGTGCGGGCGGGAAAGACTTCGCCGAAGAGGTCGAGGCCGGTGCCGGTCGGCATCGCGGCTGTGATAGCCACAATCCGCTCGTCGTGGCGGGCTTCCTCGATCAGGCTCTCGGCGAAAACGCGCGTGTAGGCCGGCGCATTCGCCGGCGCCTTCGCTTGCGCGCCGGTGATGACGTCGAACTTGTTGACGCCGTGATACTTGTCTTCCGCCTCTTCGGCCGGACCGTAGCCCTTGCCCTTCTTGGTGATGACATGGATCAGCACCGGCCCGTCGCCATTGTCGCGGACGTTTTTCAGGACGGGAATCAGGTGTTCGAGATTGTGGCCGTCGATCGGGCCGATGTGGTAGAAGCCGAGCTCTTCGAACATCGTGCCGCCGGTGACGTATCCGCGCGCGTGTTCGACGGCGCGGGTGATGGCGCGGTCGGCGCGCTTGCCGAGATAAGCAGTCAGCTTCTTGCCGAAATCGCGCAGGCCGAGATAGGTCTTGCCCGACGCCAGCCGCGCCAGATAGGCGCTCATGGCGCCGGTGGGCGGCGCGATCGACATGTCGTTGTCGTTCAGGATGACGATCAGCCTGGCGTCCAATGCGCCGGCATTGTTCATCGCCTCATAGGCCATGCCGGCCGACATCGCGCCGTCGCCGATGACGGCCACGACATTGTTCTTCGCGCCTTTGAGGTCGCGGGCGACCGCCATGCCGAGGCCGGCTGAAATCGATGTCGAGGAGTGCGCGGCGCCGAACGGGTCGTATTCGCTCTCGGCGCGCTTGGTGAAGCCCGACAGGCCGTGCTCGGTGCGCAGCGTGCGGATGCGGTCGCGACGGCCGGTGAGAATCTTGTGCGGATAGGCCTGATGGCCGACATCCCAGATGATCCGGTCGTCCGGCGTGTTGAACACATAGTGCAGCGCGACAGTGAGCTCGACGACGCCAAGGCCGGCCCCGAGATGACCGCCGGTCTGCGACACGGCGTCGATCAGTTCTTCCCGCAACTCGCCAGCCAGCTTCGGCAGCTCGGATTCAGAGAGTTTCCTCAGATCCGCCGGAATGCGGACCTTGTCGAGGAGCGGGGTGGACGGAGGGGCCAAGATGCAACTGCTTCTTCTTTGTCGATCCCTGTCGACATAGGCACTGAAGCCGGGAAAGTAAACGTGCGGCGCGGTCGCAGTCGTCAGCTCGCCGGGAGCGGAATGTATTCCTCCTCGTCGCCCGGGACGATGTCGAACCTTGCGGTGCGCCATTCTTCCTTGGCCTGCTCAATGCGCTCTTTCGAAGACGAGACGAAGTTCCACCAGATGTGTCTCGGCGACCCGAGCGACGCGCCGCCGAACAGCATGAAATGCGCGCCCAACTCGGAAGAGACGACGATTTCGTCGCCAGGACGGAATACGAGCAGCCGGTCCGATGGGAAACGGTCGCCCGAGATCACCACCGAGCCCTCGAGCACGTAGACCGCGCGTTCTTCGGCGTCCGCGGGGATCTGGATGCGGGCGCTCGGCTGAAGCCGGACCGAGGCGTAGAGCGTGTCGGAATGCGTCGTGACCTGCGCCTTCAATCCCTGGAACTGGCCGATGACGACTGTGCCGCTGACGCCGCTCTCGTCGAAGTCGGGCAAATGCGCCTTGGACGTATTCTCGAACACCGGCGCAATCTCTTCCTTGCCGTCTGGCAGGGCCAGCCAGGTCTGCAGGCCGGAGATCGACATCGGCTGGCCGCGCAGTTCCTCCGGCGTGCGCTCGGAATGGACGATGCCGCGACCGGCTGTCATCAGGTTTACGTCGCCCGGCGAGATCACCATTTCAGTGCCGAGCGAATCACGGTGGCGGATGCGGCCGTCAAACAGATAGGTGACCGTCGAGAGTCCGATATGCGGATGCGGACGGACATCCATCGCCTGCCCTGCCCGCATGATCGCCGGTCCCATGCGGTCGAAGAAGATGAACGGCCCGACCAGGCGGCGCTTTGCGGTCGGCAGCGCGCGACGCACCTCGAAGCCACCAATGTCCTTGGCGTTGGGGATGACCATCAGCTCGATGGCGTCGCAGGAGAACGCGTCGCCGGGTTCGGGGTCGCGAACGGGGAAATAGCTCATTCGAAAATGATTGCCGGTGGCGGGGCAAAACGCAATGCCGACCTGGCCCGGGCTTTGGCAGCTTCTTCGGCGCGATCTCTCGGAGGTTGGCTCGTATCGAGCGTATCGATCAGCTCACGGGTTGCCGTGGTGATCTTCCTGACTGCCCGGTCGAACGCCTTCTGGTTCTTTGTGGATGGCGCATTCGCACCGGAAATCTTGCGCACGAACTGCAGCGCCGCCTCATGAATCTCACCGTCCGTGGCCGGCGGATCGAAATTGAAGAGTTGCTTGATATTACGGCACACGAGATCGCTCCTTTGTGCGTTTGAACTGAACGCCGAGCCTGGCTCAGGCCCCGTCCAGCGGCTCCACGCCGACCGGCTTGCCATCGCGCGAAAGCCTGATCTTCTCTACCTTGTCTTCGGCTGACTTGAGCAGTCGGTCGCAATGCGCCTTCAGCGCTTCGCCGCGCTCGTAGATGCGGATCGACTGGTCGAGCGGCACGTCGCCACGCTCGAGATTCTCGACGATCTTCTCCAGGGCATCCAATGCCTGCTCGAAGCTCATCGCCTTGATGTCGTCGTTGGCGTCGTCAGCCATGGTTCATCCCTTCATCAGTCGGCCGACATGCGCGGCCACCGAAAGCGCCAGTCCCTGCAGGTCGTAGCCACCCTCCAGGAGGCTGACAAGCCGGTTGGACGCAAAGCGCCCTGCGCGGTCCATCAGTTTGCCGGTCGCCCAGGAGAAATCGTCCTCGACGAGGTTGATCTCGGCCAGCGGATCGCGGTGATGCGCGTCGAAACCGGCGGAAATGATGATCAATTCCGGCTGGAACACGTCGATCGCGGGCAGGATGCGCGTTTCGAACGCGTCCCGGAACGTGTCGCTGCCGGTGTTGGCGGCAAGCGGCGCATTGACGATGTTGCCGGCGCCAGTCTCGTCCTTCGCGCCGGTGCCGGGATATAGCGGCATCTGGTGCGTCGAACAGTAAAGCACGGTCGGATCGTCCCAGAAAATGTCCTGCGTGCCGTTGCCGTGATGCACGTCCCAGTCGACGATGGCGACACGCTCGACGCCGTGCGCTTTCTGCGCATGCCGGGCGGCGATCGCGGCGTTGTTGAACAGGCAGAAGCCCATCGCCTTGATCTTCTCGGCATGATGGCCGGGGGGGCGGGCGGCGACGAACACATTGGCAGCCCTGCCCTCGAACACGTCGTCAACCGCCGCGGTCGCGGCTCCCACCGCCGTCATCGCGGCCTGCCAGCTCTTCGGGCTGACGGACGTGTCCGCATCGATCCGGGCCATGCCGGTCGCGGGAATGGCGGCCTCGATCCGCTCGGCGTAGTGGCTCGGATGGGCGAGCAGCACGGACGCAGGATCGCCCATCGGCGACTGGACGCGATCGAGCCCGTCGAAGGCCTCGTGCTCCAGCACCTTGGCGATCGCGCGGAGACGATCCGGCCGTTCCGGATGTCCCGGCGGGGTTAGATGTTCGAGATAGATGGGATGGCTGTAGAGGCGGGTGATCATGCTTCGATATAGACTTCCCGCACCGCTTTGGCGAGACGCGCGGGTCAAACTGCTCAGTGCGCGACCTTGATTCTGCGCCCCGTCTCGTCCCTTGTCACAAAGGATCCCGACATATAGCGGATCGGTCCGTCGATGCGCCCACCGACCGGATAGGCATGGGCTTTTCCGTCCGATATCACGACAAGGGTGCGACGATCGGACGAAGGAAGCGCCAGTTCCACAATGCCGTCCCCGTCCGTATCGACGCTGGCGGACATCGAGAGGAGAGTCGAGCCGATCCGGTGATTGGACACCTGGCCGATGGGGACCGTCGTGACCGCCAGAGCGCCGTTCGAGAACCGCGCATAGCGGAGCGTTCCGCCTATATGTGGCGTCTCGACATAGGCGATCAGCCGCTCTCCACCGCGAAGATACCGGCCGATGCCGGCGACGCTGAGCCAGCGATTCGCCTGGCCGATCTCCAGCGTCGCAGCGCGCTCCACCAACTCAGCGCCGACAAGTCCGTAGACGACGAGCGCTGCGCCCCGGGTCAGCGAAGACCGGATGGTGGCGATCTCGCTGAGACCGTCGCCATCCAGATCCGCGATTCTCGGAGTCAAATCCTCGAACACGTATCGCTCGGGCAGAACCAACTCGTGAATTTCGCCGCGGCGATCCACGACCACGAGACTGCCGCCTTCGATCGCGTCGCCGAGAACCCCATGCCGGTACCTCTGGGTCGGGCGGGCATACCAGGCCGTGGCGACATCGCCGGTGGATGCTGCGGCAGCCCCGCCGCCTGGTAGCCGCTCCCGTTGGCCGACCTCGGCCTGAGCGATCACGGTCATCGCCACCAGCGAAAAGGCCCAGGTTGCAGCCGCCAGCGCGAGGCCGGGAGTGGAGAGATACTTTCTCATCCGCACATAGTAGTCGCTCGAACGCGAGACGCGAGACGTCTCGCGATCACGCTTTGCGGCGAGGCCAACACGTTCACGTGGCCAGCGGTCTCAAATGATCTCGGTTCTCGAAATCTTGATGCCGAAACCCTCGAGGCCGACATAGTGTCGCTCGCGCGAGGCCATGAGATCGATCGACGAGATGCCCAGATGTTTCAGGATCTGCGCGCCCAGGCCGATCTCGCGCCATTCCGACTCCCGGTTCAGCGCCTCGGCATGGCTTTCCAGTTCGCTGGCCACTGGCCGGTTGCGGCTCTGATGCGCCACGCCCACCGAACCTTCGCGCAGATAGACAATCACGCCGCGCTTCTGTTCGGCCATGATCTTCATGATCGCGTCGAGCCGGCTGGAACCGCCGAACACATCGGCGACGACACTCTCGGGATGCAGCCGGACCGGGACGTCGACGCCGTCGCGGATGTCACCGAAGACCACGGCCAGATGCTGCATCGGGTCCCAGGGCAGCGTGTAGGCATGCGCCTGCGCACGGCCACCAGCAGTCTCAATGTCGAAACTGCCAACGCACTCGATCAAGGTCTCCTTGCGCTGGCGGTAGCCGATCAGGTCGGCGACGGAGATCTGCTTCAGCCCGTTCTTCTCGGCAAACGCTGCGACTTCCGGCCCGCGCATCACGGTGCCGTTGTCGTTGACCAGTTCACTGATGACGCCGACCGGCGGCAGGTTGGACAGCCGGCACAGATCGACCGCCGCCTCGGTATGGCCGGAGCGCATCAGCACGCCGCCTTCGCGCGAGATCAGCGGAAATATGTGGCCCGGCCGGACGAAATCGCTGGCGCCGACATTGCCGTTGGCGAGGTTGCGCACCGTCAGGGTGCGGTCGTCGGCGGAAATGCCGGTGGTGGTGCCGTGCTTGAAATCGACCGAGACCGTGAATGCGGTCGTATGGGCGCTGTCATTGTCGGCGACCATCGGCTGCAGGTTGAGACGCTTGGCCTCCTCGCGCGGCATTGGCGCGCAGACGATGCCGGACGTGTGCCGCACCATGAAGGCCATCTTCTCCGGCGTGCAATGGACGGCGGCAACAATCAGGTCGCCCTCGTTCTCGCGCCCGTCATCATCCATGACGACGACCATCTCGCCGCGCTTGAAAGCACGCAGGGCTTCAACGATTTTCTTCTGGTCGTAGGGCATGATGTTCCTTGGAATAGAGCGTCAGCCGCAGCCCGTCTGGCCGCGATGACGTAGATAGTGGTCTGCAATCGCACAAGCGACCATCGCCTCGCCGATCGGAACGGCGCGGATGCCAACGCACGGATCGTGACGGCCCTTGGTCATGACCTCGACATCGTTTCCGGCCGCATCGATAGATTGGCGTGGCGTCAGGATTGACGAGGTCGGCTTGACCGCGAACCGAGCGACGATTGGCTGCCCGGTTGAGATGCCGCCCAGGATGCCGCCCGCATGGTTGGAGAGGAAAACCGGCTTGCCGTCATTGCCCATCCGCATCTCGTCAGCGTTCTGCTCGCCAGTCAGGCGCGCCGCAGCAAAGCCCTCGCCGATTTCGACGCCCTTGACCGCATTGATCGACATCAGATGCCCGGCGATATCCTGGTCAAGCTTGGCATAGAGCGGCGCCCCGAGACCGGCTGGCACACCGTCGGCCACAATCTCGATCACGGCTCCAACCGACGATCCAGCCTTGCGGATACCGTCGAGATAGTCCGAGAAGATCGCAACGGATGCGGGGTCCGGCGTGAAGAATGGGTTTTCCGCATCGTCGATGAAATTCCAGTTCCAGTTGGCGCGGTCGATCTCCTTTTCGCCCATGGCGACCAGAGCGCCGCGCACCATGACGCCCGGCACGACCAGACGGGCCAGCGCTCCGGCGGCCACCCGCGCGGCGGTCTCGCGCGCCGAGGAGCGCCCCCCTCCGCGGAAATCGCGCACGCCGTATTTGGTGTCGTAGGTGTAGTCCGCGTGGCCCGGGCGATACTGGGTAGCGATATCGCCATAGTCTTTCGACCGCTGGTCGACATTCTCGATCATCAACGAGATCGGCGCGCCGGTCGAGATCATCGTCTCGCCGTCGGCGTCCATCACCACGCCGGACAGGACCCTCACCTCGTCGGGTTCACGGCGCTGCGTCACGAAGCGCGATTTTCCCGGGCGGCGGCGATCGAGATCGCGCTGGATGTCGGCGAGGCGGAAGCGGATGCCGGGCGGGCAGCCATCGACGACGCATCCCAGCGCCGGCCCGTGGCTTTCGCCCCAGGTGGTGACGCGGAAAAGATGGCCGAATGTGTTGTGCGACATTGCGAAAAGCCCCGCCGGTCGACGACCGGTCTGGGCTGCCTTCTATTGGCGTTCTTTCCGCCGGTCAAACGGGTGATGCCGGCTTGGAGGCATCTGAATTTTAGTTTTGACACATTCGACGCATATCTATTTCCTGACAAAATCGAATGTCCGCGCCTGCCAGTGGCGGCGCTCTTCAACACCGAGGATCGCATGAAAGCCATTTCAGGGGCATTGGCCGCAATTTTGATGTTTGCCGGAGCAGCCTACGCCGCGAACGCCGAAGGCAAGATTTCGAAGCTCGACAAATCGACGATGACCCTGACGCTGGACGACGGAAAGTCGTTCAAGCTGTCCGAGGAATTCAATGTCGAGGACTATGCTGAAGGCATGTCCGTGATGATCTCCTATGACAAGATCAACGGCGACAACATCGTTCTGCAGATCATTCCGGACTGATTTCAGGTCCAGAAGACCTTGCCGCCTTCAAGCTTGAGCACGCGATCCTGATAGACCTCCATCGCAGCGGCTTGGCTGTCGGACAGCCCATTCAGCATATGGAAAAGCGTGCGAATGACGCCGCCATGCGTGACGACGAGAACGGGTCCTTGTAGCTCCAACAGCCACGGTCTGATCCGATCCTCCAGCATGGCATAGCTTTCAGCAGCCGTTCCCGGCGGCACGAAGTTCCACTTGTCAGTCTCGCGCGCCGCGGACGTCCCTGGGGCCCGAGCCTCCAGTTCGGCAAATGTCGAGCCCTGCCAATCCCCGAAATGCACTTCCACAATGCGCGGCTCGAGCACGTAGCCCTCGCGGGGCAGACCCATTTTCTCGCGGATGATTTCCATCGTCTCGCGGGTGCGGCGCATCGGGCTGGCGATGAAGCTAAAGCCTGACGGATCGGGGATCAGCCGCGCGAGCTTCTCGCCGTTCAGCGCGGCCTGACGGCGACCGAGCGCATTGAGGTCGGTCTCGGCCTGTCCTTGGACGCGGGCCGTGGCATTCCAGTCGGTCTGGCCATGGCGCGTGATGTAGATCGGCGGCGACATGCCGGCCCCTTCGCTCGATGCGTTGAATGTGGTGCTCAGACGACCGAGATATCCGGCGCGTCGACGGCCTTCATGCCGACGACGTGATAGCCCGAATCGACGTGCAGGATTTCGCCCGTGACGCCGCGCGACAGGTCGGACAGGAAATACACGCCGGAATCACCGACTTCCTCGATCGTCACGGTGCGCTTCAGCGGTGAATTGTACTCGTTCCACTTCAGGATGTAGCGGAAATCGCCGATGCCGGAAGCGGCCAGCGTCTTGATGGGGCCGGCCGAGATCGCGTTAACGCGGATGTTTTTCGCCCCAAGATCGACCGCCAGATATTGCACGCTGGCTTCCAGGCCGGCCTTGGCGACGCCCATGACATTGTAGTGCGGCATGACTTTTTCCGCGCCGTAATAGGTCAGCGTCAGCAACGATCCGCCCTCGGGCATCAGTTCTTCGGCGCGCTTGGCGACGGCGGTGAAGGAATAGACCGAGATGTCCATGGTGCGCAGGAAATTGTCGCGCGTCGTCTCGACATAGCGGCCGGTCAGTTCGTCCTTGTCGGAGAAAGCGATGGCGTGGACGACGAAGTCGATCTTGCCCCATTTGGCCTTCAGTCCGTCGAAGACAGCGTCCAACGTGTCCATGTCGGTGACGTCGCAGTGGCCGGCGACGTATGCGCCGAGTTCCTGCGCCAGCGGCTCGACGCGCTTCTTGAAGGCCTCGCCCTGATAGGTGAGCGCCAGTTCGGCGCCCTGATCGGCGCAGGCTTTTGCGATGCCCCAGGCGATCGAGCGGTTGTTCGCGACTCCCATGATGAGGCCGCGCTTGCCGGCCATCAGGCCCTGTCCAACCGCCATATTGTAATCTCCCTAGCCTGCCGTTCGGTCCGGGGTGGCTATCGCACAGCGGTGCCTGGCCTTCAAGCGCCGCGCTTCTTCATCAGCGCTTCGAGCTCGGGATCGCCACCCTCCGGCAACATCACGCGGACGTGGACATAGAGATCGGCCTTGTCGCCGGTTTTGGTCGGCAAACCGCGCCCCTTGATGCGCAAAACCCGGTCGGAGCTCGACCAGGCGGGGACAGTGATCGCAACACGGCCGCCGAGAGTGTCGACCGGCAACTTGGCGCCCAGGACGGCGTCGCGCAGGCTGACTGGCAGATCGGCGTGCAGGTCGCGGCCTTCGACGGTGTAGCGCGGGTGACGGCGGTAGCGGATCTTGACCACCGCGTCGCCGCGCCCGCCAGTCTGCAGCAGAGCGCCTTCGCCCTTGATGCGGATTTCCTGGCCGTCCTCGAGATAGGCCGGCAGTTGCACGGAGACCTTGCGGCCGTCCGGGAACAGCGCCGACTTGCGGATGCCGGTCGCCGCTTCCTCTATGGAGACGTCGAGATTGACGTTCATGTCGCTGCCGCCGGTCGGGCGCGCCGTCGGCGCTTCGCCGCGATTGAAGGCGGAGCCAAAGAGTTCGCTGAAGATGTCGCCGGCGCCGCCCGGGCCGGCGCCGCCGAATGGGTTTCCCTGCCCCGGCGCCCCGGTCGAGCGGTATTCATAGCGCGCGCCGCCCGGCGCTTGCCCGGCGCGGCGGAAGCCGGCGAAGGGGTCGCCGCCGGCGGCAGCACCCTCGAAGCCTGCGAAGCGCGGCTTGCCCTCGCCGTCGATCTCGCCGCGGTCGAATTCGCCCCGGCGCTTTTCGTCGCCAAGGATCTCATAAGCCTGGTTGGCGGCGGCAAAGCGGTCCTTCGATTTCGGATCGTCCGGATTCTGATCCGGATGGTGCTTCTTGGCAAGCTTGCGGAACGCTGATTTGATCTCTTTGGACGTCGCGGTCTTCGCAACGCCCAGCACGTCATAGGGATTGCGCATGGTGGGCCGGTTCCAGAATGGGTCGAGTTGCATCCTATATGTGTGAGTCTAGGAAGAAATTCCAGATCGACGCAGCACTCAGGACTCTTTGAACGACCGCATATACCACGCGCCATCTCGCCCCAGGCAGGTTTCGCCGGCATAAAGCGCGACGCCTTCGAAGCTTTCACGAGACGTCTTGAACTTGCGGCAAAGCACGGCCTTTTCGCGCACTTCATGGACCTCGAAGATCGCGCCGCGCGACTGGGTCTCCGCGTTGGCCCAGGAAAGTTTCTCGCCGCCCAGTTCCTCGACATTGGCAGAGGATACCGCGTTGCGGATCGTCGTCTGGTCGGAAATCGCCTGCGAGTCGCTGGCTGGCGCGGCTGGCGAGACAGCGCTGGTGAGGATGGACGTGTCCGCTTCGACCTGGCGCAGGCCCATGCCACCGCCACAGCCGGTCAGGAGCGCGCAGAACGCGACGACGGGCGTCAGGCGCACGCAGCACCTTGCCCTATCCTTCGCCCCGACTTGCGCTTCGCGCAACAATGCGCCATCTCCCAAGAACCAACACGCAGGGACGAACTATGAGCGCGACAGAGTTAACAGAGAGTGACTTCACGCTCGCGGCCGAGCCGTTCAACCTGTTCGGCGAATGGCTGGCGGACGCGACCAAGAGCGAGATCAACGATCCCAATGCGCTGGCGCTGGCGACCGTCGACGCCGACGGACTGCCGGACGTCCGCATGGTGCTGCTGAAAGGCTTCGACCAAAAGGGCTTCGTCTTCTACACCAATTTCGACAGCGCCAAGGGCCAGGAGATCCTGGGTTCGATGAAGGCTGCGATGTGCTTCCACTGGAAGAGCCTACGACGCCAGGTCCGGGTGCGCGGGCCGGTCGAGATCGTCACGGACGCCGAGGCCGACGCTTATTACGCCAGCCGGCCGCGCGGCAGCCGGATTGGCGCCTGGGCCTCGAAGCAGTCGCGCCCGCTTGAAAGCCGGTTCGCGCTGGAGAAGGCTGTGGCCGAATACACCGCCCGCCATCCGATCGGCGACATCCCGCGTCCTGCGCACTGGTCGGGCTTCCGGATCATCCCGCAGCAGATCGAGTTCTGGCACGACCGGCCCTTCCGCCTGCACGACCGGATGCTGTTCACGCGAAGCGGCGACGGATGGGAAAAGACGCGGCTTTACCCGTAATCCCCAGCGGGCTTGTCGATCTGTCACGCAAACGTAGATGCCCTGTCATGCAGGGCCGCTAGTCGGATTGGGTTTTCACCCTCCCACTGGATGGCTAATCATGATCCGCTCACTTCTCGCATCCGTCGCGCTGCTCGCCGTCGCTTCTGCGGCCAGCGCCGACCAGACTTTTCCGGCCAAGCTTGCGGGCCACGCCTATCTGCCCGCCATGACGCTGGTCGCGCCGCCGGCCGACGCGCCGCGCGACGCCTGGATTTCGGGCAAGTTCACCGGCAAGACCCGCAACGAGCAGCCGATGTCGGTGATGGGCGACGTCGGCCCCAACTATGGCAGCCACCCGACGGGCATTTCTCTGCCGTTCATCGGCCAGCCCGTGCAGGGCATGTCCGGCTTCGCGATGAACCTGGCCGCCGACGGCAGCATCTACACGCTGACCGATAACGGCTTCGGCTCGAAGGTGAACAGCCCCGACGCACTGTTGTTCTTCCACCGCATGAAGCCGGACTTCACGACCGGCAAGGTCGAGCGGCTCGAATCGATCTTTCTGCGCGACCCGGACCGCAAGATCCCCTTCCGCATCGCCTATGAAGGCACCGAAGGCCGCTACCTGACCGGCGCCGACTTCGACCCCGAAAGCATCCAGTTCGTGAATGACGAGATCTGGCTCGGCGACGAATTCGGCCCGTTCATCATCCGCGCCGCGCTCGACGGCCGCGTCGTCTCGGTGCACCAGACGATGCTCGATGGCCAGCCACTGAAGGGTCCGGACACACCCGGAGTCGTCGTGCCGGCCGTTCCCGGCAAGGATTTCCGCGTGCAGCGTTCGGGCGGCTATGAAGGCATGGCGCTCCAGCCGGGCACCAACCTGCTCTGGGGCATGCTCGAGAAACCGCTGCTCGGCGAAGACGGCAAGCCGGAAGGCTCGTTCCTGCGCGTCGTCACCTTCGACACCGGCAAGGGGGACTGGACCGGCCAGAGCTACCGCTTCACGCTGGCGGAAGGCGCCACGGCCATCGGCGACTTCAACTTCATCGACGACACGCGCGCGCTCGTCATCGAGCGCGACAATGGCGAGGGCAGCGCAAGCCTCCCCTGCGCGTCGGAAGACAAGTCGGCCTGCTATCCGCTGCCGGCCAAGGTGAAGAACATCGTGCTGGTCGACACGGCGAAGATCGACGATCAGGGCAACATCCACCGCATCGGCCATATCAACCTGATGGACATCCAGGATCCGGACGGCAAGGCGATCGCCACGGTCACCGGCGGCAAGGACCCGGCGGGCAAGTTCACCTTCCCGTTCTTCACCATCGAGGACGTCAAGAAGGTCGACGACACCCACATTCTCGTCGCCAACGACAACAACCTGCCGTTCTCAGGCGGGCGCGAGATCGGCGTGGCCGCGAACAACGAGTTCATCCTGCTCGAAGTCGCGGATTTTCTGGCGGCGAAGTAGCCTTTTGACCAAATAAGAACGGGCGGCGCAGGCGCCGCCCGTTTGCCGTTTCAGCCACACAGAACGGCGGAAGCCATCAGCCCTTCTTGCGGGCCATGAACGCCATGAAGGCTTGGCGCGCTTCGTCGGATTTCAGGCGGGCGTTGAAGTGGCGGCCTTCTTCCTCGATCCGGGCGACGAGTTCGTCACGGTTGCCGCGCATCAGGTCGCGCGCGATCCTCAGCGCCTCCGGCGGCTTGGCGGCGATCTCGCCGGCCACCTGCAGCGCGCGGGCCTCTAGCTGGTCCTCGCCGACGACTTCGTAGATCAGCCCTGCATCCTTGGCGCGCTCGGCGGAGAAACCCTCGCCGAGGCCGAGCAAGGCGAAGGCCTGCTGGCGGCCGAGAAGCAGCGGCGCGATCAGGCTGGAACCGGCCTCGGGCACCAGCGCCAGATCGACGAAGGGCGTGCGGAACACGGTGCGCGGCGTGGCGAACGTGAGGTCGCAATGCAGGTGCAGCGTTGTGCCGATGCCGACTGCGATGCCATCAGCGGCGGAGACGATCGGCTTTGCCGAGCGGGCGAGCGCCATCAGGAAATCGAAGACCTCGGTGCCACCTGCTCCGCCCATCGCGACGGCCATGAAATCAGACAGGTCGTTGCCCGATGAGAATGCGCCCGGCACGCCGAAGAAGACGTGGACGCGGATCGCCGGGTCCGCGTCGCCGTCGGTCAAGGCCTTCGCCATCGACGCATACATGGCGCGCGTAATGGCGTTCTTCTTGTCCGGGCGATTCATCCGGATGGTCTGGATGGGCCCCTGGCGTTCGATCAGGACGTGGTCGGTCATGGCTTCCCCTCAGCTTGCCAGCGCGGCGGACGCCGCCTCGAGGCTTTCCGCGCCATTCTCGACCCGGTCCCGCAGTGCTGCGCATTCCGAGACGAGATTTTCGGCAAAGAACCGCGCCAGCGACACGCGCGCCACATCGCCGCCGGCAACCGCGCCGCGCGCCAGATAGGCGCCGCCGGAGGCGAGGCCGAAGAGGCGCAGATAGGGCGTTGCGCCGGCCAGCGCCTGCGCCATGCGGCCGTCGGCCAACGCCTTTTGCAGGAAGCGCGTCGCGCCTTCCATGTCGTCCAGCGCCGTCTCCAGCCGGTCGGCGGTGCGGCCAAGGCCCGGCAGGTTCGAGTTGCGCAGCGCCTCGGCGTCGGCGCGCAGTTCGTCGATATAGGCATGGACATGCTCGCCGCCCGACTGCGGTAGTTTTCGCGTGACGAGATCGATCGCCTGGATGCCGTTGGTGCCTTCATAGATCGGAGCGATGCGCGCGTCGCGATAGTAGACAGCGGCTCCGGTCTCCTCGATGAAGCCCATGCCGCCATGGATCTGGACGCCGATGGACGCCATCTCGACGCCGATATCGGTCGAGAACGCCTTGGCGATCGGGGTGAGCAGGTTCGCCCGCTCCTGCCAGTGAACCGCCTCATCGCCTTCGCCGGAACGCGCCATGTCGAGCGCATGGGCGCAGGAATAGGCGATGGCCCGGGCGGCTTGGGTCATCGCCTTCATCGTCAGAAGATTGCGCTTGACGTCCGGGTGCGCGGCTATCGGGCTCATGCCCTCGCCTGAGTAACCCGGCGCGCGGCCCTGGCGGCGTTCGTTGGCGTAGGCCAACGCCTGCTGGTAGGCGGCCTCGGCGATCGACACACCCTCGATGCCGACCGTCAACCGGGCGCTGTTCATCATCGTGAACATGCAGGCGAGGCCGCGATTCTCCTCGCCGACCAGCCAGCCGATTGCGCCGGGCTGGCCTTCCTCGCGCCCGTCGCCGTAGATCATCGTGCAGGTCGGCGAGGCGTGGATGCCGAGCTTATGTTCGATCGAGTGGCAATGCAGGTCGTTGCGCTTGCCCGGCTTGCCATCGGGGTCGGGGATGAACTTCGGCACCAGGAAGAGCGAGATGCCGCGTGTGCCGGCTGGGGCATCGGGCAGCCGCGCCAGCACCAGATGGATGATGTTGTCGGTGAAATCGTGCTCGCCATAGGTGATGAAGATCTTCTGGCCGAAGATGCGGTAGGTGCCATCCCCAGCCGGTTCGGCGCGCGCCTTCAGAGCATTCAGGTCAGAGCCGGCCTGCGGCTCGGTCAGGTTCATCGTGCCCATCCACTCGCCGGAGACGAGCTTTTCGAGATAGATCGCCTTCAGTTCTTCCGAACCATGCTTGTCCAGCGCCTCAACCGCGCCTTGGGTCAGGGTCGGGCCGAGGCCGAAGGCGACCGAGCCGGAGTTCCACATTTCCATCGCAGCAACCGAGAGCATCGCCGGCAAGCCCTGGCCGCCATACTCGACCGGGCCGGACAGACCGTTCCAGCCGCCCTCGATCCAGCGATGATAGAGGTCGCGCCAGCCGTCGGGCATGGTCACCTTGCCGTCCGTGAACACGGCACCTTGCTGGTCCCCGATCTTGGCAAGCGGCGCAATCTCGTCGGAGGCGAAGCGGCCGGCTTCCTGAAGAACGGCGTCAACCAGATCGGACGACAGGTCGCCCAGTCGGCCGGCCTCAAGCGCCTTCTCCAGCCCCACGACATGTTTCAGCGTGAAGGCAATCTCTTCGACCGGTGCGCGATACATCTGGACCTCCCGGATTGACGTTTGCGTCAAGCCCATAGCCGACCAGTGCGCCCACCGCCAGACGGCGATGTGTCACCCGGCTGAAATTGACGGCAACGTCTGTGGTTCATCTTGGAATTGAAATGGGGGCGAGAAAGCGATAATTGCCATGAATGCTCGCCCGCCCTGAAAAATTCCGCTGCATCGAGTGCAACCTGCCCTTCGGGGCGGAGACCTTCGCCTATCATCATGGCGAGATCGAAAAGGGGCCGGCCTACTACACCGACCGTGGCGTTCTATGCTCAGCCAAGTGCGCATTGACGCACCATGAGAAGCGGCGGGCGGCCGGCACGCTGCCTTTGGCTCCGCGGCGCAATCCGATGGACGGCCATTTCGGCTGAGCTGCTGGCGGAACGCGGTCAATTCTTTCCGCTTCCTTAACCATCCGGTGGCAGGTTCCGCCTTTCGCATTCCTGTCCGGAGTTCCCACCCGTGAAAACCGTCCCTCTCCTGCTCGCCGGCGGTGTCATCGCCGCCGCGGCGCTCGCCCCCTTTGCCGAAAGGAACGCTCCGGCGAACGACTTCGCGTCGCGTTTCGTCGAATGCTCGGACAGGCTCGGGCCGGCGGCCTGCGAGGGCTATCTGGACGAGTGGGAGGATTCGCCGAATGCGCGGCAGGAGATCGTCGAGCGGTTTGCGAAGGACAAAGCTTTCGCGCTGCACCTGATCGCGCTCAGCGACGCCAAGATCACCACCGGCTCGGTGAAACGCTAGGCTTTCTCGCGCTCGATGGCGCGCCAGCCGATGTCACGGCGGCAGAAGCCCCTTGGCCAGTCGATCAGGTCGACCGCCGCATAGGCTTTGGCAGCGGCCTCGGTGACCGTGGGGGCCATCGCGGTGACGTTAAGGACACGTCCGCCATTCGCGACCAGCTTGATGCCTGACACTGCCGTGCCGGCGTGGAAAATTTCAACGCCGTCTCTCGCTGCAGTCTCCAGACCTTCAATGGCAGTGCCTTTCAGTGGGGTCGAAGGGTACCCCTCGGCCGCCATGACCACGGTCAGCGCCGTTTTGTCCCGCCAGCGGGCCGACATTTCCGCCAGTTGACCATCAGCCGCCGCGTCGAGCAGGACGAGCAGGTCGTCCTTCAGGCGCATCATCAGCACCTGTGTTTCCGGGTCGCCGAAGCGGACATTGTATTCTATCAGCTTCGGGCCCTCATCCGTCAGCATCAGCCCGGCAAACAGGACGCCGGAAAACGGCCGGCCCATCGCCGCCATGCCGCGGAGCGTCGGTTCGATGATCTCGTTCATCACTTGCGTTTCAATCTCACGGGTCATGACTGGAGCCGGCGAATAGGCGCCCATGCCGCCGGTGTTCGGGCCGGTGTCGCCCTCGCCGACGCGCTTGTGATCCTGCGCGGTGCCAAACGGCAACGCGGTCACGCCATCGCAGAGGTAGAAGGCGCTCGACTCCTCGCCGGTCAAAAACTCCTCCACGACAACTTCCTCGCCGGCAACGCCGAAACTGCCGGAAAAACACTCGTCGATGGCGGCAAGCGCTTCCTCGATCGTCATGGCCACCGTGACGCCCTTGCCAGCGGCGAGCCCGTCGGCCTTGACGACGATCGGTGCGCCGACGCCGCGCACATAGGCGCTGGCGTCGGCCGCGTTGCGGAAGCGCCCGAAAGCGGCGGTGGGGATGCCGTATTCGGCGCAGAGGTCCTTGGTGAAGCCCTTGGAGCCTTCGAGTTCAGCCGCGGCGGCCGAGGGGCCGAACACCTTGAAGCCTGCCTGGCGCAGATCATCCGCGAGGCCGGCGACCAGCGGCGCCTCAGGGCCGACGACAACGAGATCGATCGCCTTGTCGCGGCAGAAGGCGACGATGGACCCATGATCCATCGCGTCAAGCGCGACGCATTCCGCGACTTTGGCGATGCCGGGATTGCCCGGCGCTGCATAGAGCTTGGTCAGCATCGGCGAGGCCGAGAGCTTCCAGGCAAGAGCGTGCTCACGTCCGCCCGAACCGATTAGAAGTACCTTCATCGAAAATCCTCAGCCGAAGAACAGGAAGCCGGCGACAAGGAAGACGGGAATCAGCACGGCGCCGGACCAGAGCATGTAGCCGAAGAAGCTCGGCATGTTGACGCCCTGCTCGCGGGCGATGGCATAGACCATGAAGTTCGGCGCGTTGCCGATATAGGTGTTTGCCCCCATGAACACCGCGCCGGCGGAGATCGCCGTCAGCGTCAGGCCGAGGCTGGTCATCAGGGTCTGCGGATCGCCGCCTGCGAGTTCGAAGAAGACGAGGTAGGTCGGCGCGTTGTCGAGGAACGAGGACAGTATGCCGGTCATCCAGAAATAGGCCAGTTCGTTGGGCGTGCCGTCGCCATTGGTGACCAGCGCAACCAGCGGCGACAGTGCGCCATCCACGCCGGCCTTGAGGATGGCGATGACTGGAATGATGCAGATGAAAATGCCGGCGAAAAGCTTGGCGACTTCCAGGATTGGCCCCCAGGAAAAGCCGTTCGCCGCGCGGTAGTCGCGTTTCGTGACGTAGAGCGAGAGGATCGCCAGCGCGAAAATGATCACGTCGCGGACCAGATTCTGCAGCTCGACCGGCACGTTGAACAGCGTGAATGCGACGCCTGGCTTCCAGGACGCCGACAGCAGGATCGCGCCTACGACGCCCGCGAGCAGAACGAAATTCACGATGCCGAATATCTGGATCCTCGAATCCGGCGTCGGATCCTTGATCTTGGCTATGCCGTCTTCGCGGCGGTGCAGCCAGATGTCGAGAACGACGAAGATGGCGAGCACCACGCCTCCGACGAAGAGCATTTCCCAGATCAGGTTCTGTGTCGTCCAGAAAAAGTCGACGCCGCGCAGGAAGCCGACGAAGAGCGGCGGATCGCCGAGCGGCGTCAGTGAGCCGCCGATGTTGGAGACGAGGAAGATGAAGAAGATCACGACATGGACGTTGAACGGCCGGTTGTCGTTGGCGCGGATCAGCGGCCGGATCATGATCATCGACGCGCCGGTGGTGCCGACGACCGACGCCAGCACCATGCCGATCGCCAACAGGATCGCGTTCATCGCCGGAGTGCCGTGGATGTTTCCCGAGATCAGGATGCCGCCCGAAATGGTGAAGAGCGCGAAGAGCAGGATGATGAAGGAGATATATTCGAGCAGCATGGTATGTGCGACGGCCTCGGCGGCAGTGGGCAGGCCGAACGCGACTGCCATTGGCACGATCACAAGTGCTGCCCAGAGCGCGCTGATCTTACCATAGTGGTGCTCCCAGAAGTGGGCGTAGAGCAGCGGCCCGGTGGCGATGCACAGCAGGATGCCGGCGAATGGAAGCGCCCAGAGGAGCGACATGTCCGTGCCCGGCAATCCATGCGCCTCGGCAGCGAATGTCGGCAAAGCGGTCAGCATCAGGAGTGCCGATGCGATCGAGATTGTCCTGCCGGCCATCAATCCATCCCCGTGGAACCCGACCCTCCTAAAGGCGCTCGGGCGGAATCGCAAACGGTTTGGGTGCTGCGCCAACCCGTCCGCTTGACGCGCTTGCCGGCCCCTGCCACTCCAGACGATATGGAAAACGTGCAGACAAGAGGCTCGCAGGGCCGCGTTGCGGATGCGCCGTCCGGGCACTGGGTCTATCGCGCCCTGCCGCGTTCGATGTGGCCCTATGCCCAGCTGGCGCGCTGGGACCGGCCGATCGGATGGCAATTGCTGCTGTGGCCCTGCCTCTGGTCCGCCGCGCTTGCCGCCAGCGCCTTCGCAACGGCGTCCGAGCCGCTGCTGTCAGTGCTGCCATCCCCTTGGCATCCTCTGCTGTTCTTCATCGGAGCGGTCGCCATGCGCGGCGCGGGCTGCGCCTACAATGACATTGCAGATCAGGACATTGACGAAAAGGTCGAGCGGACGCGTTCGCGGCCGCTGCCCTCCGGACAGGTGACGCGCAGGCAAGCGTGGATCTTCGTCATCGCACAGGCGCTGGTCGGGCTGGTGGTGCTGCTGCAATTCAACTCCTTCACCATCCTGCTCGGCATCGCGTCGCTCGGCGCCGTTGCCGTCTATCCCTTCGCCAAGCGCATCACCAACTGGCCGCAACTGGTTCTTGGCCTCGCGTTCTCCTGGGGTGCGCTGATGGGCTGGGCGGCGGAGTTCGGCGAAATCGATCCGCCGGCGCTGCTGCTTTATGGCGGCTCGATCCTGTGGGTGATCGGCTACGACACAATCTATGCACATCAGGACAGGGAGGACGACGCGATCGTCGGTGTCAGATCGACGGCGCGGCTGTTCGGCGACAAGACGATGTACTGGCTGATCGGCCTCTACAGTGGCGCGCTGATCCTGTTTGCCTGGGCGTTTGCGATGGCTGAGGTTCCGATGCCGGCGCTGGCCGGACTTATTGCCGCGGCAGCCCACATGTCGCGCCAGATCCGGACCCTCGACATCGACGACCCGGCCCAGTGCATCCGGCTGTTCCGGTCGAACAACACGGTCGGCTGGCTGATTTTCCTGGGGCTTTTGGGCGGCGCGGTCTGGCCCGCGGTCCGCCCGTTCTTCTGAACGGCCCTAATCGCGGGCGATGATCTCTTCGCCGTTGACGACCAGGCGGAGACCCAGATTGCCCTGCTTGCGGCGGGCGAGAAAGCGCGGACGGCGCGGCGCAGAAGCGGCGCGCTTGCGGCGCAGTTTCGGCTCGCCCTTGCGGATGGCGCCAAGAGAGTCTTCGAGATTGCGGGCGACGCCATCGGATTCGACCAGCAGCATCGGCAGGCGATAGGCGTCGGCCCAGGCGCGCCAGTCGGCGGCGACATCCTCGAGGTCGTGCGCCACCAGCAGCGGCACCGACAGAGCCGGGTCGTTGTGCATCAGTTCCAGCGTGACGGTGACATTGCCTTCGCCATCCTCGATGGCGCGGGCTGCAATGCCCTTGAACGCGCGGGCAGGCATCAGCAGCGTCACCGGCAGTCCGCTCTTTTCCAGCACCCGCTTCACGACGACGCCGCGATGGTCGATGGAAAAGGTCACGTCGCCCTGGTCGTCGCGAGTGGCGTAACTCACCACCTGCGGCAGGCGGAAAGGATCCAGCCGCAATTCCTGACCGGCCCAGACCGGCTTCAGACCGATGTTGTTCATCGTATTTCCCTGTTTGCTTCCGAGAGCCGTTTCCGGTGTCTCGACGGCAGGTTTTCCCCGCTCGTTGTCTGAGCAAACTAGGCCCGGCTTCTTACTGCCGGCCTTAGAAGTTCGGTTAAATTTGTTCTGACTGGGCAGATGGTTATCGGAATGCGACCAGCCGCAGTAATTCGGTAAGATTTGAGCTAAATGATCTTACCGGGATTCATGATGCCGGCCGGATCGAACGCAGTGGGCCAGATCGAGTGTTAGCGCTGCGAGAGCGGCGCACACTTTTCGTTGAAAAATTGGCCCTCTTGGCCTATTTTATGTCTGGAAGGAGAACTGCTATGACTGGTCCTCGCCCACCCCTGCTGTAGACTTCCGCCGTTCCAGATCCTTGACGAGCGTTTCAAGCTCCGCGTCGAGGTTGGCAATGAACCGGAACTTCCTTCCATCACGCTTTCGCTGATGCTGACAACGTCAGCCGCTGCCTCGTAGAGCGCCTCGATTACGGCCAGCTTGCGCGCCTTGGAAAGCTCCCTGAATTCCTCCGTGCCAATCTTGATATACTGGTGATCAAGGAGCGAGTCATAACCCTCGTAGCTCTTGATCAGATACATTAGTCGAGACGGCATCGAGGGCAGAAACGGACGAATTAGGTCGATGGCATTGTCATCATCGCTTGTAGCCACGTAGGCCCTAAATCCGGGTCCACCCTGTGACACGGATTTGAGGTAGGCAATCTTGTTGGCCGTACCGTAAATGGCGGATGTGTTCTCCTTACGGATCTTCACACTTGTATAGAACTGAAGATAGCTTGCCTTCTTTGCGCGCTTCCACGTGTAGACAGACGCAATCTGCTTTCCGAGCGTCGTCAACGTCCACGAAACGAAGGCGATACCCAATGTCACGAGAGTGAGGACGATCGCCCCCGGAACGCTCTCCGTACTTCCCAGGTGCGACAACGCGCTGCCAAGAGACGTCAGCATCAAGTGGCCCCCCCGCCAACTCCCACTCTAACGCCATCTCTTTGGAAATCGAACGCCAAATCACGGGTAAGGTTTGCTGTCAGATCACCTTGCCAGGATTCATGATGCCCGCCGGATCAAATGCGTGCTTCACCCGGCGCATCAGGTCGATTGCCACGGGCGGCGCGGTGGCGATCAGTTCGGCGCGCTTCATGCGGCCGATGCCATGCTCGGCGGAGATCGAGCCGTTGAGGCTGCGGACGACATGGTGCACCGCGTGGTTCATCTCCGGATAAAGGGCGAGGAAAGCGGCGGTGTCGCCGCCTTCGGGCTGCGAGACGTTGTAGTGCAGGTTGCCGTCGCCCATGTGGCCGAAGCAGACCACGCGGGCGGCTGGCTCGACCGACGCCACGGCCTGGTCGGCGAGATGGATGAACTCAGGGATGGAGGCGACCGGGACGGAGATGTCGTGCTTGATCGATCCGCCTTCGGGCTTCTGGGCGTCCGACATCGATTCACGGAGCTTCCAGAACGCATCGCCCTGCGCGATGCTGGCGGCGATGGCCGCGTCGGACAGCGCGCCTGCTTCATAGGCTTCGCCCAGGATGTCCTCGACTAGGCCGCGCGCATCTTCGGCAGAGCGGCCGGACGAGATCTCGACCAGCACGTGCCAGGGCGACGGTCCGGCGAGGGGCGCCGCGCTTCCAGGAATATGGCGCAGCACGAAGTCGAGCGTGCGGGCCGACATCAGCTCAAACGCGGTTAGCGCGGGACCTGCCTTGTCGGCCGCCATTCCATAAAGCGACAGCGCGCGTTCGGGGGACTCGAGTCCGATCCAGGCGACCTCCCTGCCCTTCGGCTTCGGGAACAGTTTCAGCACCGCCGCAGTGATAATTCCAAGCGTGCCTTCGGCGCCGACAAACAGGTTCTTCAAATCGTATCCGGTGTTGTCCTTTTTGAGCTTGCGCAGATCGTCCAGCACCTCGCCCGTCGGCAGCACGACCTCGACCCCGAGGCAGAGGTCACGCGCCACGCCATAGGCCAGAGCGCCGACGCCGCCGGCATTGGACGACAGATTGCCGCCGATTTGGGCGGAGCCCTGTGAGGCGAGAGACAGCGGAAACAGACGGTCCGCTGCGTCCGCCGCCTCGCGCAAGGTATGCAGCACGACGCCCGCCTCGGCGATGATCGTGTTGGACCGCAGGTCGACCTCGCGGATGCGGTTCAGCCGCGACAACGACAGCACGATCTCGCGGCCGGTCGCATCCGGCATCTGGCCACCGACGAGACCGGTATTGCCGCCCTGCGGCACGATCGGCGTGCCGGTTTCCGACGCCAGCTTCAGGATCGCGCTGACCTCTGCGACACTGCCCGGCCGCAGCACCAGGCGGCTCACGCCGCCGTAGCGGCCGCGCGGCTCCGAGAGATAGGGTGCGATATCGGCATCGGCGCGAAGCGCATGGGACACGCCGACGATGCCTGCAAAACGATCGAGCAGGGCCTCGTCAAGATGGAGCAAGGGAGCGATGTTCATGCTCGATTTCTAATGCTCCCGGGCAGGCTTGTCACGCGGCGCGGCCGCCCGCGCCAGCCGGTCGTTGATGGCTTCGCCGAGCCCATGGCGGGGGATGGGCTCCACCGCGATTACGCCCGCACCCGAACGGTCGAGCGCCTGGAGATGCGAAAACAGGTTCGCGGCGGCTTCGCGGAGATCGCCCGACGGCGAGAGGTTGAGTGTCGCAGCGGCGCGTTCGGAATCCCGCGCCCGAACCGGGCCGAACGCCAGCAGCACCTCGCCGTCGCGCACCTCGCCGGCGTCGAGCCGGACGCCCGCCACGGGAGCATAGTGCGACGCAAGCATGCCTGGCGCCTGGATCGCCCCGCCGGTGCGTCGGATCACCGGCGCGATCCGCTCCAGATCCTCGGCCGTGACGCCGCCTGGCCGCAGCAACAACAGGCGGCCATCCTCTACCTTGACGATCGTCGATTCCACCCCGACCGGCGTCTGGCCGCCATCAACAATCAGGCCGATGCGGGCGCCGAGGTCGGCTTCGACGGCCTGCGCCGTCGTGCAGCTCACCTTGCCGGAGGAATTGGCGCTGGGCGCCGCCAGCGGCCGTCCGAGCCTCCTGATCAGCGAGGACGCAAAGCCCATCGGCATGCGCAGCGCCACCGTGTCGAGGCCCGCCGTCACCAGCGGATGGACGGATGCGCGGTCAACGAGCGGCAGGACGATCGTCAGCGGGCCTGGCCAGAAGGCTTCCGCCAGACGCCTGGACAGTGCGTCGAAGCGGCCGATCCGTTCCGCCATCTCCATCGTGTCGACATGGGCGATCAGCGGATTGAAGCGCGGACGGCCCTTGGCCTCGAAGATGCGCGCCACCGCTTCGCCGCTGGTCGCGTCGGCGGCGAGGCCGTAGACCGTCTCGGTCGGGATCGCGACCAGGCCGCCGGCCTCGATCGCCGCCGCCGCCTCGTCCAGCGCATCCTGTGCCTGCACTATCCTTGCCACTCTTGTCTCCAGTTTCATGTCGGGCCTGCCGGCGGTCGCTAAAATGCCGATAAATCCCGCAACGTCACGTCAAATTAACCCGTCTAGACTAGACAGCTTGAACCGTCTTCACAGAAGGCCGTTTCGTTTATGCGTTTGTACTGCGTAACCCTGTTGATAGGCCTGACCGCTGCGTCGGGCGCGTCCGCGTCGTCCTTCGTGACCGTCGCTCCGCCCGCGTCTGGGTCAGCAAGCTCATTCGTCCATTTCGGCACGCCAGCACCCAAACCGGTGGTCACTGCTGCCGCCGCCAGCTCCGATATGCCGGCGTTGAACTATCCGACCCCGGTGCCCCCTGCCCTTGCGACCGCACCGGTCATGCCGGCACAGGCCAGTCCGTCGATCGTCGCCATGGGCGAACCGGCGGTGGAGAACTTCCAGGTCTCGGCCATCGCCGAGAAGAAGCCTGCCAGCCGCAGACCGGACTTTGCGCCGATGGTCATCCGCGGCGGCATTTCGGGCGAGATGTTCGCGCGTGAATCCGCGCCATCCGCCGAGCCGGCATCATCCGCTTCGCCGCAGCCCGATCCCGAACAGACTGCCGCCACTTCGCCCGATGCGGCAAACACGGAGCCGGGCGTAACGTCGGAACAGACCGAACCGGCGCCGCCGCCATCCAGCCTTGGCCGGAAGCCCGGCGTCCAGTGAGCCCGCGCACGTTTCGGGCAGGTCGAAACCTGCTCTAGCCGGCGATCTTCGAGAAATCCGCGACCTGGCCGGTGGCCGCGCGGATGCGCTGAAGCAGCGCAAGCCGGTTGGCGCGGATGGCCACGTCTTCATCATTCACGAGAACGTCTTCGAAGAATGAATCAACCGGTTCACGCAATGCGCTAAGCGCGGTCATGGCGGCGGAAAAGTCTTGCGCCTGAATCGCTTGCGCGGCCTTGCTCTCAGCCAGATTCACGGCGTCGAACAGGGTTGTCTCCGCCAGAAGGCGGAAAAGCGCAGGATCGACGGCATCGGCCACCGCCGTTCCCTTCTTCTCCTCAGCCGCCAGAATGTTCGCCGCACGCTTGGTGCCGGCCAGCAGATTCTTGCCGGCATCGGTGTCGAGGAGGGAGCCGAGCGCCTCGACCTTGCGGACTATAGAGAGCAGGTCGTCGTTCTGCGATTGGCTGATCTCCCCCCGCGTGGGGAAGAGGCCCGGAAGGGCAGAGGGGGGCGTGACGGAATGACCGCTTTCTACGTCGTAAGGCTGCTGGCGCTGAGGCGCCATACCTCCCTCAGCGGGTGACACTGGGCGCGAACCCGCCGCCAGCACAGCATCGATCAGATCATGCCGCGCACCCTTGTCGCGGAGGTAGACCTTGAGGCGGTCGTGGAAAAAGGAGAGGAGGTCGGAGGGTAGAACTCCGACATCCAATATCGTTTTGTGATCGAGCTGCAGCACTTGAAAACCTTCACCCAGCAGAGACGTGAGCGATCCAATCCTTCGACGAATTGAATCCTCCTCTTTTAAGAGCGCATGCTGTGGCATCGCGATGGGCAAGCTCGAACTAATGCGATTCAGCATCCCTTTTGTTTGAACGGAGAGATACGAACGACCACCGCCCGGCGGACTTTGATCTTTCTGAACCAAGAATGCGCCGCCCCAAAACACAATGGAATCGACATGTTTGGCGATATCGGTTGAGATCCCCAGCGATATCCCGTTCTCCACCAGTATCCGCACCACGCCCAGCGCCGCTCGCCTTAGCGCATACGGGTCTTTGCTCCCCGTCGGCTTCTCGTCGATCGCCCAGAAGCCGACCAGCGTGTCGAGCTTGTCGGCGAGTGCGACCGCAATCGAAACCGGATCGGTGGGGATCGAATCCGACGGCCCCTGCGGCTTGTAGTGCTCCTCCAGGGCCGCGGCGACGGACGGATGCTCGCCCTGCAGCAGCGCATATTTGCGGCCCATCGCGCCTTGCAGTTCGGGGAACTCGCCGACGACCTCAGTCTGCAGATCGGCCTTGGCCAACACCGCCGCGCGGCGCGAATGTTGTCTGAGCGCCTGCTGTTCCCGAGCAAGGTCATCAGGCGACAAGAACTCGCCGTTGAAGAAATTCGGTTGCTTCGAAAGCTGCTCCGCGATCTCCTCGGCCAGCCGCGCGATCCGCTCCACCCGCTCGCCCTGCGTGCCGAGCTTGGCGTGGAAGGTGACGCCGAGGTGGTCGAGGCGGGCCATGCGCTGGTCGAGGGGCTTTTTCAGGTCGAGGCCGAATTTTTCGGCCGATGGCTTCAGCGTGTCGAGGTCCGGCAGGTCGGCCTGGTCGGTCTTCCAGAAATAGAGCGCGTCGGACAGGCGGGCACGGACGACCTTGCCGTTGCCGCGCGAAATGTCCGCGCCGCCATCCGTCGCTTCGATGTTCGAGGTGAGCAGGAAGTGGTTGGAGAGCGTATCGCCGTCTGAGGCCGGCCGCGTCACGAAGCACTTCTGGTTGGCCCGGATGGTCAGGCGGATGACTTCGGCAGGGATCTGCAGATAGTCGGCCTCGAACTCGCCCATCAGCACGACCGGCCATTCGACGAGGCCCGAGACCTCCTCCAGCAGGCCCTCGTCCTCGACCAGTTCCAGCCCGGCGGCGAAGGAGAGGTTTTTGGCGTCGGTCAGGATGATCTGCTTGCGGCGCTCGGCGTCGAGCACGACCTTCGCCGCCTCCAGCTTGCCGACGTAATCCTCGAAGCGGCGGACGGTGATTGCGGCGGGCGCGTGGAAGCGGTGGCCCCAGGTGACGTTGCCGGAGCGGATGCCGTCGACCTCGAAATCGACCACGACCGGTTCCTCGGTTTCCGGCCCGAAGGTGCAGACGATCGACTGCAGCGGCCGCACCCAGCGCAGGCTGCCGGGCTTGGCCGACGCCTTGCCCCAGCGCATCGACTTCGGCCACGGGAAGGCGCGGATGGTCGCCGGCACGAGTGCGGCGATGATCTCTTCCGCCGCCCTGCCCGGCTTCGAAATATGCGCGACGTAGAAATCGCCCTTCTTTGGGTCGGAATGGACATGCGCCTCGGCGATATCCGACAGGCCGGCCTTGCGCAGAAAACCCTGAACCGCCTGTTCGGGCGCCGATGTCGACGGGCCCTTGATCTCCTCGCGCACGTCCTTCGACCGCGCGGTCAGGCCGCGGATGTCCAGCGTCAGCCGCCGCGGCGTCCAGTATTCGCGGGCCGCCTCATAGGTCAGCCCGGCCTCGACCAGACCGTCGGTGATCATCTTCCGCAGATCGCCAGCCGCCTTGCGTTGCATGCGGGCAGGGATTTCCTCGGAGCGAAGTTCGAGCAACAGGTCGGGCATGTGGCGTCTCTGGCGATGGGTCCGCGCGGGCCATAGCAAGCCGGGCGAGCGATGTCACCCGGCGCATGGACCGATCGCCGCGTGATTGGCTTCCCCTTCAGCAGCGGCGCCAGAAAAATTCGAGGCTGCGTGAACCAAACGCGGCGCTGGTGCGACATACGGAGAGAAGCACGAAGGGATCGGGACGATGACGATGGCGAAGACAGTTTCACATACGATGGCGCTGTTCGTCGTGCTGCTGGCCTACGGCCACGCGTCAAACGAGTTTTCGGGCATGCGCCGTGCGATGCAGACGCTGACAAGTGTGGCTTCGGCCGCTGTCGTCACGCCTCTGGCCGCGCATGAAGCGGACTGGCGCGGCGAGTTCAGACCCTGAACAGCACGCATTTGCGCACGCCGCGCTCGCAGCCCTTCAGGGCGTCGTTGTTGGCGGCCGACTGACTGGATGTCCCCCAGACCGCATGGCACTTCTCGCCGTCGCGCGAGATGGCGATGGCGCGGCTGGACGGCTTCTGGCGCATGCCGGAATAGAGGTTCTTGCAGAACGTGCTCTTGATCGTCACGCCCTGCTGCGACTGGGCCGACGCAGGCGTGGCGAACGCCGCCGCCAGAACCACAAGAGCTGCGATTGTCCTGAGCATGACCTGTGCCTCGCCATCCAACCCGCATCAATCTTCATATGCGATGGCTGCACTCGTCAACGGGGATCTGCCATTGACCGCCCTGAATTACCGTATTACGTTAATTCATGCGGATCGTCTGGGATGAGCTGAAGCGGTCGGGCAACATCACCAAGCACGGGCTGGATTTCGCCGACCTGACGCTGGAGTTCTTCCTTTCCGCTCACGTCAAACCGGCGAAGCGGGATCGGTTCCTCGCCATCGGCGAGCTAGGCGGAACGATTGTCATCGCTGTCGTCTTTCGACCTCTGGGATCGGAAGCAATCTCTGTCATTTCAATGCGACGCGCCAATCAACGAGAAAGGGAGCAGGCCGAATGACCAGGCAATGGCCCACCTTCAAGACGATAGACCTCGGCGATTCGGACGAGGATGACGCCAAAATGCGGCGGCGCTGGGAGGTCTACGATAAGGAGATGAAGGCGTTGATCGCGGCTGGCGGCGTTCATCAGGACTCCGACGGCTGGTGGGTCGATGACGCGACTGGCGAGTTGATCGGCCCCGATCCGAGCATCGAACGCCCTGCCACCGACGAAGAACTGGCGCAGTTGCGGCCATTCGCCGAGGTGCTGCCCGAGCTCTATGCGAGCATGCAGCGGGCGCGGGGGCGGCCGGTCACCGGCAAGGCGCGGCAGGTCGTGTCGCTGCGGCTCGATCCGGAGGTGATCTCGAAGTTCAAGGCGACCGGTCCCGGCTGGCAGGGCCGGATCAACGAGATCCTGAAAAAGGCCAAGGTCGGGTAGTCACGCCGCCGCCCGGTCCACGCCACCCGCCTCGGTCAGTAGGAACGCTTCGCCACAGGCGCGGGCGAGGTTGCGGACGCGCAGGATGTAGTTCTGGCGTTCGGTGACCGAGATCACGCCGCGGGCGTCGAGCAGGTTGAAGGCGTGGCTGGCCTTGATGCACTGGTCGTAGGCTGGGAATACCATGCGGTGCACGGCACTGTTGGCGTTCGGCGCGGGCGCTCCGGCGTCGAGCAACGCCTTGCACTCGGCTTCGGCGTCCTCGAAATGGCGGAACAGCGTCGCGGTGTTGGCGTGCTCGAAATTGTGCCTCGAATATTCCTGCTCTGCCTGCAGGAAGACCTGGCCGTAGGTGACCTTGTCGTCGCCCTCCAGCCCGTTGAAGTTCAGGTCGTAGACGTTGTCGACGTTCTGGACATACATCGCCAGGCGCTCGAGACCGTAGGTCAGTTCGCCAGCGACGGGCGCGCATTCAATGCCGCAGACCTGCTGGAAATAGGTGAACTGCGACACTTCCATGCCATCGCACCAGCATTCCCAGCCGAGCCCCCAGGCGCCGAGCGTAGGGCTCTCCCAGTCGTCCTCGACGAAGCGCAGGTCGTGCAGCAGCGGGTCGACGCCGATGGCGGCGAGCGAACCGAGATAGAGCTCCTGCAGGTTCGGCGGATTGGGCTTCAGGATGACCTGATACTGGTAGTAGTGCTGCAGCCGGTTCGGGTTCTCGCCGTAGCGGCCATCCTTCGGACGGCGTGACGGCTGCACGTAGGCGGCGTTCCACGGCTTTGGCCCGAGCGCGCGCAAGGTGGTGGCGGGATGAAACGTGCCGGCGCCGACTTCCATGTCGTAGGGCTGCAGGATCAGGCAGCCGTAGCGCGCCCAATAGTCGTGCAGCGTCAGGATCAGGCCCTGGAAGGAGCGGCTTGGGTCCATGTGGGCCGGGCGCGATGTTGGCTGCGAAAGATCGATCAATGTCTTGCCTCTCGGGCGCGAAAACGAAGCTGCGTCGTCCTATTCCGCCAGCACAGATGGGTCAAGGCGAGGCTGATCGCGTGAAAGTGATCGTGGCGCTGAACGAAATCCCGCCGCTGGATCGTTGCTGCAGGACGACCATACGCAATCCTGCGTCGATGGAGGATCGGATCATGTCGAACATTTTCATGCGCGCAACAGCACTGGCCGCAATCGCCGGATTTGCAGCGCTTGCGGGCTCCGCGCTCGCGCAGGAAGCGAACTATGCCGGCGAGTCCGTCGACCCGGTCAGCGGCTATCGTTGCGTGACGCCGTTCTGCGAGACCGTCGCGCTACCGGACACGAGCTGCCTGTGCCAGAAGGTCAATCCGAACGAGACGCGCCGGGCCGAACTGCAGTATGTCTGCACCGACATGAACACCCGGCAGCAATGTTCGGTGTCGCCGAACTAGGCTGGGCCAAATGCCTCGCATAAAGGAATAAGACATGCCGCAGAACAGCACCGCACGGAAACTCGGCCGGATTCTCGGCGCGGCTGCGCTGGTTTTCACGCTCGGCGCGACAGTGGCTTCGGCGCAGAATTTCCCGTCCGGCCGTGACGCGGGTTCAACGAACGCGACGAGGTGACGGGATATCTGTGCGTGACGCCGGGCTGCGACGTGGTCCGGATGTCGGAGGCGAGCTGCATCTGCATCAAGCAGAATCCGAACGAGCGGCAATTGTCCAAGCTTCGGCTGACCTGCAGCAAGCGCGACAATGGCGCATGGGTCGCCTGCCCCGTGAAGCCGCGCTATGGCAACGCCGATTGACGACGGGCGGCCGCCCGTCAGGGAAGCCGCAATTCCTGTCCCGGGTAGATCAGGTTCGGATTGTTGCCGAGCACCGGGTTGAGATCGAGGATCTCCTGATAACGCGAGCCTGAACCCAGCAGTTCGGCCGCGATCGACCAGAGCGACTGGCCGGGGCCGACCTTGTAGGCCTGGCCTGCCGCGGCGGCGGTCGTGGCAGGCACCGCGGCCTGAGCGGGCTCTTCGGCCGGCTTGGCAGGTGGCGGAGCGATCGCAGACGGTGCATCGGACGCAGCGCCAGGCGTCTGCTCGGGCGTTGCGAGACTGGCCACTGCCTTCGGCGCGAGGGGCGGCAGACCGTTGGTCAGCTTTTCCAGCACCGTTGCGAGAACATCGTCAGCTGGCTTCAGGTCGCGCGCGTGCGCCCACTGAAACGTCGCCTCGAGCTTGCGGCCGACGCGCCAGTAGGCGTCGCCCAGATGATCGTTCAGCACCGGATCGGCCGGCTGCAGCGTCACGGCACGCTCGAGCTCTGTCACCGCTTCCTCGTAGCGGCCAAGCCTGTAGTAACCCCAGCCGAGCGAATCGATGATGAAACCGTCGGACGGGCGCAGTTCCACGGCCTTCTGGATCATCTCGAGGCCTTCCTCGAGGTTCATGTTCATGTCGATCCAGGAATAGCCGAGATAGTTCAGCACCTGCGGCTGGTTGGGGAACAGTTCCAGCGCCTTCTTGAAATTCGGCTCGGCCTTCGGCCACTGCTTCAGCCGCTCATACGAAATGCCGCGCTGGTAGAAGATGCTCCAGTCGGCCCGCGTCGGGTTCTTCAGCCGCTCGACAGCGCGGTCGTAGACGGCCGCGGCAGACTTGAAATCATCCACGCCGGCGTGCACGCCGCCCAGCGCCAGATAGGCGCGCATGTCGTCCGGCTCCTGGTCAAGCAGCACCTTCAGGTGCGACACGGCCTCGTCGGTGCGCTTCAGTTCGGCCAAGTTGAGGCCGAGCTGGAGCTCCGCGACGCGCTTCAGCGGCGATTTGGGCGACACTTCGCCATAGATCTTGATTGCCTCCTCCAGCTTCTGCTGGCCTTCGGCGACGCCGCCAAGCTGGATCAATACGGCGTCGTTCTCGGGTGAGAGAGCGCGGGCGAACTGGAGGTAGAGGCGGACAAAGGCCTCGCCACCGCCACGGTTCAGGGCGCTGGCGATGTCGAGCAGCACTTCGGCGGCGCCGTCCTTCGGCGTCGGCGTGAACAGCGGGATCGGTTTGCCGGCCTCGATATCCCGGCGCAATGCGACGGTGGTCGGCCGGGACGGGCTGAATTCGTCGACGCGGCGGAGAACGTCCAGCGCCTTTGCCTTGTCGCCCTTGCGCGCGAGGAAGCCTGAATAGGCCTCGATCAGCCGGACATAGGCTTCCGGTGCGACGTCGGCTGCCGAACGCGTGATCGCCGTTTCGTCATAAACCTTCTCCGCCTCGTCCTTCATGCCTGCGAAATCGGCGATGAGCGCGCGGTGGATGTTGAGAAACAGGCTATACCATTGCGGGCCTTCGAGCGTTCCGAGATGCGCCAGCGCGCCCTTGGCGTCACCGGCGCCGACTTTCGCCCAGGAGGTCATGACGCCTGCGATCAGCTTGTCGAGGTCGGAAGACAGCGCCAGCTTGAGCATCAGTTCCGCTTCGACGTAATCCTTCTTGCGGAAGGCATCGACGGCCAGCGCAACGCGCGAGAATCGCTCGACCTCGGCTACGGTCTGCAGCTTGTCAGCGTATGGCAGCGCTTCTTCAAACGAGCCGTTGGCGATCAGCGCGAGCATCACGCTCTGCTGCAGCGCCTCGTTGTCAGGCTGGGCGCTCAGGGCGCGCTTGTAGTAGTCGATCGCGCTGTCCAGATCGTTGTCGGCTTCGGCAGCCCTGCCCGCCAGATAGGCGCCGGAGAAGGATGTCGTGAACAACGGATCGGCCGACGCCGCAGCCGTCTGCGGCGCGCCGGCCATGCTGACGCAAGCCGCAAGGGCCACGGTCGCGAGCCAGTTCAACTTTCTCATCTGCATCGATTGCCTTCCAACGGCGTCACCACGACGCGCAAATCACGCGACAAGCATGGCCTTTTTGCGGACGGGCTTCAACATCGCCGGGTTCACAATGGATTGCGCGGCCGATTTGCCCGGCTTCAGACGACCCGGCTGATGCAGAAATCGATCACGTCGAGCAGTGCATGCTTCTGCGGCGTCGGCTTCAAGGGCGCCAGCGCGTCGCGCGCGATGTCGCCGAAGTGCCGCGCACGGCCGATCGTGTCGGCAATTGCGCCGTAGCGAACCATCAGTCCGGTGGCTTTTTCGAGCTCCGCGTCGCCGGAAACGCCTTCCTCGATGGCGCGCTTCCAGAACTGCCGGTCTTCCGCAGTGCCGCGGCGATACGCGAGAATCACCGGCAGCGTGACCTTGCCCTCGCGGAAATCGTCGCCGGTGTTCTTGCCGAGATCGGCTGCGTTGCCGCCATAGTCGAGCGCATCGTCGACCAGTTGGAAGGCGAGGCCCAGATTGACGCCGTAAGAACGCAACGCATTGCGTTCGGCGCGGGTGGCGCCGGCGATGACCGGGCCGACTTCGGCCGCGGCGGAAAACAGCGCCGCCGTCTTCGCCTTGATGACCTGCAGATACTCGTCCTCGGTGGTTTCGAGGTTCTTCGCTGCGGTGAGCTGCCAGACTTCGCCTTCCGCGATCACAGAAGCGGCGGTCGACAGGATGTCGAGGGCGTCGATGGAACCGACGTCGACCATCATCCGGAAGGCCTGGCCGAGCAGGAAGTCACCAACCAGGACGCTCGCCTGGTTGCCCCAGATCATCCGCGCCGTCTTGCGGCCGCGGCGCATGCCGCTCTCGTCGACAACGTCGTCATGCAGCAAGGTTGCGGTGTGCATGAACTCGACCGAGGTGGCGAGCTTGACGTGGCCGTCGCCGGAATAGCCGAACATTTGTGCTGCCGCGAGCGTCACCATCGGCCGCAGGCGCTTGCCGCCCGAGGCGATCAGGTGATTGGCGATCTCGGGGATCATCTCGACGGAAGAGCCGGCTTTCGAAAGGATCAGCTCGTTGACGCGGCCCATGTCGGCGGCTGTCAGATCGATCAGCGGCTTGACGGACGCGTTTTCGCGCTTGCCGTCCTCGAGCGATACAACCACACCCACAGGCTTACTCCCGTCCGCGCCGGCTGGTCCGGCTTCGCGGCAAACCTAGGGCGGCGGGGGTCGTTTCGGCAAGGGGCGAATTGGCGCGGAGCGGGAGGTTGCGCTTCACAGCATGTTCAACGTTACCGCAGCGAAAACGATGTAGCGCAACGTCTTGGCGATGGCGACAAGCAGGACGAAACTCCACAGCGGTTCACGCAACACGCCCGCCGCCACCGTCAGAGCGTCGCCGCCGATCGGCGCCCAACTGAGCAACAGGCTCCATCGGCCCCAGCGTCTGTACCACCCCGTCGCGCGGTCGAGTTGCGCAGTCGACACCGGAAACCACCTGCGGTCCCGAAACCGCTCGACGCCGCGCCCCAGCACCCAGTTGACCACGGCGCCCAACACATTGCCGACGCTGGCCACCGCGACCAGAAGCACCGGCGTTTGCGTCCCCGCGACCAACAGCGCCACCAGCGCCGCCTCGGATTGCGCCGGCAGGATCGTCGCGGCGACGAAGGCGATCGCGAACAGGCCGAGATAGGCGGAGAGATCGGTCATGTCGGATGCTTCAACAGGGACGGAGGCGCGATTGCAACCTCGGTCCGGACGCAGCCCCTTTACGTTCGCCCGGCACCCTGCCACCCTCGCGCGATGCTCGAACTCGTCCGCACCAACGATCCCGTCATTATCTCTTTCATTGAAGTGCTGCTGCGCGACGCGGGGATCGCGCATTTCGTCGCCGACCAGAATATGTCGATCGCCGAAGGGTCGATCGGCATACTGGCGAAGCGGATCATGGTCGATGGCGACCGTCTGGACGAGGCGCGGACAATTCTCGCCGACGCCGGCATCGCCGACGAAATCCGCCACGGCTGAATTTCAGTGGCGCAGCGTTCAATCCCGCCGGGACATTCCGTCGACGCCTTCCACCGGGGCGGGTTCCATCTGGTTCAACCGGAAAAAGGCCATCGCGCAGGAATGGATGCGCTGATCCTGGCGGCTTGCGTGCCGCCCCGCTTTGCCGGTTCGGTCGTCGACCTCGGCGCGGGGTCAGGCGCGGCGGGACTTGCAGTGCTGTCACGCTGCGCTGAGGCGCGGGCGACGCTCGTCGAGCGCGAACCGGAGATGACCGCGGCGGCGCGGCTGACACTGGAGTTGCCGGAGAACGCTGCCCTTGCCGCCCGCGCGGCCATTCTGGCAGCTGACGTCGAACTGACAGGCCGCGCGCGCGTCGCTGCGGGCCTCGCCGACAATGCGTTCGATTTCGCGATCATGAACCCGCCGTTCAATGCCGCCGATGATCGCGCCACGCCGGACGCGTTGCGCAAGTCCGCCCATGTGATGACCGAGGGACTTCTCGAAGCCTGGATCCGGACGGCGGCGGCGATCCTGCGGCCCGACGGCGCATTTGCGATCATCGCGCGGCCGGTGTCGCTGCCGCAGGCGCTGGCCGCGCTGGAGCGGCGGTTTGGCGGGGCGGAGATCGTGCTGGTGCATCCTCGACCCGATGCGCAGGCGATCCGCTTCGTGCTGCGCGCCCGGCGCGGCTCGCGGGCGAAGCTTGCCTTCGCGCCGCCACTGGTGCTGCACGAGGCGACGGGGAATGCACTATCGGCTCACGCGGACGCGATCATCAACGGCGAAACCGGGCTTTTCGACACCTGAACCACGCGGCATTGCGCTTCGACGCCGAACGCCTACATGCGGAGGTGTAACCGGAGTGCCGATACAGTGCTGAGCTTCCTGAAACGCCTGCTGCCGAAATCCATGCGCTCCGACGCCGTGACCATTCCGGTGATCCGGCTGCATGGCACGATCATGGCCGGGGGCGGACAGTTGCGGCAGAACCTGTCGCTCGCCTCGACTGCCGGGCTGATCGAGAAGGCGTTCTCGTTCACGGATTCGCCGGCGGTGGCGATCTCGATCAATTCGCCGGGCGGCTCGCCAGTGCAGTCGCGGCTGATCTACAAGCGAATCCGCGACCTGGCGGTCGAGAAGGACAAGCGCGTGCTGGTGTTCGTCGAGGATGTCGCGGCCTCAGGCGGGTACATGATCGCCATCGCCGGCGACGAGATCATCGCCGATCCGTCGTCGATCGTCGGCTCGATCGGCGTCGTCTCGGCCTCGTTCGGCTTTCCGGAACTGTTGAAGAAGATCGGCGTCGAGCGCCGCGTCTACACGGCCGGGACCAACAAGGCGACGCTCGACCCGTTCCAGGAAGAGAAGCCGGAGGACATCGCGCGGCTGAAGGAATTGCAGCTCGAGGTGCACGAGACCTTCATCGACATGGTCAAGGAGCGGCGCGGCGCGAAGCTGGCGGACGATCCGGACCTGTTCACCGGCCTGTTCTGGTCCGGCAAGCGGGGTCTGGCGCTCGGCCTGGTCGATTCACTGGGCGACATGCGCGGCTTTCTGCGCGCGCGCTACGGCGACAAGGTGAAACTGCGCCTCATCTCGCCGCAACGCGGCTTTCTCGGCCGCCGCCTCGGTTTCATGGGCACGCGCGGACCGGACATCTCTGAACTTGCCGCGTCGGCTGTCGGCGGCATCGCGGATGCCGCGTCGGAGCGGTCGCTGTGGGCGCGCTTCGGCCTTTGATCTGCCATGAAAAGCGGGATAGACTGACGTTTCGAACCGACCGGCGGGACTGCCGGATTGAACTGGTGGATGTGGGCCGCGCTGAGGAGGCGCTATGGACATGCCGCAACTGATCCTTCTGGCCGTGGTCGGCGTCGTCGCCTATGTCGGCTATCGCTCCTTCATCCGCGAGGCGGAAAAGGTCACCGCCCGGCTGCGCCGCGCCGAGCAGGAAGCCAAGAACCAGACCTCCGGCACGCTGGTGAAAGACCCGGCAACCGGCGAATACAGGCTGGCAAAGGACTGACCGCACATTTCATGGACGGATCGACCGTCGTTCTTGCACCCGCCAAGCTCAACCTTGCGCTGCATGTCACCGGCCGTCGCCCCGACGGCTATCATCTGCTCGACAGCCTGGTCGCCTTCACGCGCTTTGGCGACCGCCTGACGATTTCCGCCGCCGACGAGGACAGCTTTGTCATTTCAGGACCGTTCGCAGCGGGATTGGCGGCGGACGACACCAATCTGGTGATCCGGGCGAGGACCGCGCTGCGCCAGGCGTTTGGCGACCAGTCGCCGGTGTCCATCACGCTTGAGAAGAACCTGCCGGTCGCATCAGGCGTCGGCGGTGGGTCGAGCGACGCGGCAGCGGCGCTGAAGGGCCTTGCTGACATCTGGAAGCTGGACGCCAGCGACGCCGACCTTGCCCGCATCGCGCTGCCCCTCGGCGCGGACCTGCCGATGTGCCTCGCGGCCAAGCCGCTGCTGGCGCGCGGCATCGGCGACGAGATCACGTCTGTGCCCGGGATGGCGTCGCTCGGCATCGTGCTCGTCAATCCGGACGTCGCGGTGTCGACCGCCAATGTCTTCGCAGCACTGGCCAACCGCGACAATGAACCCCTGCCTCCCCTGCCACGCACGCTCGACTTCCACGGGCTGTGCAACTGGCTGGAGACGACGCGCAACGATCTGGAAACCCCGGCGCAACGGGTCCAGCCCGCGATCAACGGCGCGCTCGCGGCGCTGCGCAAGGGCGGCGCGCATTTCGTGCGGATGTCGGGCTCGGGCGCAACCTGCTTCGGCCTGTTCGAGAGCGGCAATGTCGCCAAGCGCGCGGCGACGATGATCCGCGAGCGCAAGCCCGGCTGGTTCGTGGCGGCGACCCGCAACATTCCTTCGGAGGACGCGGCATGAGCCGGATCGACGAGACGCGGCCCTTCATCCCGGTCGGCATCGCGGTGCTGACCGTTTCCGACACGCGGACGCTCGCCGACGACAAGTCCGGCCAGACGCTGGCGGGCCGCATCACCGAGGCGGGGCATGTGCTGGTCGACCGGGCGATCGTCACCGACGACAAGGCGCTCATCGCCGAGAAGGTGCTGGGCTGGTCGAAGGACGATCGCGTCGACGTGGTGATCACCACCGGCGGCACCGGCTTCACCGGCCGCGACGTGACGCCGGAGGCGCTGGAGCCGCTGTTCGACAAGCGGATGGACGGCTTTTCCGAAGTGTTTCATCGGATCTCCTATGACAAGATCGGCACGTCGACGATCCAGTCCCGGGCGACCGGTGGGCTGGTCAATGAGACCTTCGTCTTCGTCCTGCCGGGTTCCCCCGGCGCCTGCAAGGACGCCTGGGACGGCATTTTGCGCCCGCAGCTCGACTACCGCCACATGCCCTGCAATTTCGTGGAGATCATGCCGCGCCTGGATGAGCATTTGCGGCGCGGCGGCAAATCGTAGTCACCCCCGCTTCGGCGACGGAATAATCTCGGCCGGCAGCCGTTTGGTCGACAGGCCACGTGCGATCGGCCCAAGTTCCGAGCCGCCCTTGAGCAGCGCCAGCGCCTGACGCTTCGACACCAGCAGTCCGTCGGTGAATGGCCGGCGGGGCGAGAACAGCCGCGCCAGGAAGCGCGGTCGGCCGATGCGCGAGCGGGAAAAGCGCGCCGGCATGGTCATTGCCGACATGTGGTGCAGCACGGCCTCGGTCCAGCCGTCGGCCAGCCGCGCGCCGGGCTCGATCAGCAGCAGCCAGTCGCCGCGCGCCCGCCTCAAGCCGGCCTGCAGCTCGCCCTCGCCGATCATGCCACAGCCGGCATGGTCGGCGACCAGCACCGTCTGGTCGGTCGAACCGCGGTCGTGGACCAGCACCTCGCGCACCAAGCCCTCGACGGAACCCGTGACCAGCGACGCCAGCGTGCGGGCAAGATTCTCCTCGTCATTGTGGGTTTCGATCACGACGGTCAGCATCAATCCGGCTCTAGCGCAAAGCCGGCTCAATGGCCAGTTGCGGATCGTGGCGAAACAAAGTTCTTGCTTTGTTCTCATTCGAGAAATAGGAATAGTTTCATCAGGAACGCGATTCGCAGCACAGCAGGGAACCGCAGCAATGGAACAAATCCGCAGCGCCGATCTTGCAGCCTTCAGGACTGGAGGCGCAGCGGTGGCCAACGCCATCATCGAGGACAGCAGACTGCGCGTCGGCGAGGATCGGCGGCGGGGACGCGCATCTGGCATCAACCCATCCGGCCGCTATGAAGTGCTGTCGCGCCATGTCTTCGACGATGGCTGGAACTCGCTTGACGAATTGCCGGCATTCAAGACCGAAGTTCAGGTCGAAAAGCCGCGTGCGATCATCACAAAGAACGAGTCTCCGGACATTTCCTTCGACCGCTCGATCAATCCTTATCGCGGCTGCGAGCATGGCTGCGTCTACTGCTTCGCCCGGCCGACGCATGCGTATATGGGCCTGTCAGCCGGGTTGGACTTCGAGACCAAGCTGTTCGCAAAGCCCGATGCGCCGCGGCTGCTGGAGAAGGAGCTCGCGAAGGAGGGCTATCAGGCCAGGACAATTGCGATTGGCACCAACACCGACCCCTACCAGCCGATCGAGAAAAAGTGGCGCATCATGCGCGAGATTCTCGAAGTGCTGGAGGCGCACAACCACCCGGTCGGGATCGTGACCAAGTCGGCGCTGGTGATGCGCGACATCGATATCCTGGCGCGGATGGCGGAGAAGGGCCTGGCCAAGGTGGCGCTGTCGGTGACGACGCTCGACGCCAAGCTGGCGCGGACGATGGAGCCGCGGGCGGCGACGCCGTCGCGGCGGCTGGAGACGCTGCGTGTCCTGACCGATGCGGGCATCCCGACATCGGCGATGATGGCGCCGGTGATCCCGGGCCTGAACGACCAGGAGATCGAGCGCGTGCTGGAATCGGTGGCGCATGCGGGGGCCAAGGAAGCCGGCTACGTCATCCTGCGCCTGCCGCTGGAGGTCAGCCCGGTGTTCAAGGAATGGCTGCTGCGGCATTATCCGGACCGGTATCGCCATGTCATGTCGCTGGTGCGGTCGATGCGCGACGGCAAGGACTACGACGCCGAATGGGGCAGGCGCATGAAGGGCAGCGGCCCCTATGCCTGGCAGATCGGCCGGCGGTTCGAGATCGCGGCGCGCCGCCTCGGCCTGAACACTGAGAAGCGCCCCCTGCGCACCGACCTGTTCAAGGGAGCCGGCGCGAAGGCGGAGCAGTTGATGCTTATCTGAAATATGCCTGCGGCCTGCCGGGCTGCGGAAAAGATCCCGTCCGCGATTTCCCCCGATCGCAGCAGACGGTGCCTTCCCGGCCCGCCGCCCCTGGCCCGGAAGGACTTGCGGAGAATCGGAACCGATGCGAGCGTCGCCGCCTGATGGCTCGTGTGCGTTCCGATTCTCCGCTCCTCTTCGACCTGCCGCTGAAGCCCGACTTCAGCGCTGAGGCGAAAGCGCGCCGGCGCGGGACATGGCCCGTGGCCGGCACCGACGAGGCCGGTCGCGGCCCGCTCGCGGGACCCGTGGTCGCCGCAGCCGTGATCCTCGACCCAGAGGCCATTCCGGATGGTCTCGACGATTCCAAGCGCATGAGTGCCGAGGCGCGGGAGGCGGTCTATCTCCGCATCATCCATTCAGCATTCGCGGTCTCGGTGGCGTCGGTCTGCGCCGGCTCGATCGACCGCAGCGACATCCGCAAGGCGAGCCTCGAGGCGATGCGCCGCGCGGTGGCGTCGCTCGCGATGGCGCCGCAACTGGTGCTGGTCGACGGACGCGACATCCCGCCTGGCCTCCGCTGCGAGGCCCAGGCGCTGGTCAAGGGCGACCAGCGCTCGCAGTCGATCGCGGCGGCCTCGATCGTCGCCAAGGTGACGCGCGACCGGATGCTGTCGCACTGTGGCTCGATCCACCCCGCCTACGGCTTCGAGCGCCACGTCGGCTACGGCACCGAGATCCACCTCGCCGGCATCCAGGCGCACGGACCGCTCCATGGCCTGCACCGGATGACGTTTTCGCCGTTCAGGATCGACGGCACGCCGGTGGCGGCGGAGTAGGGCTTCGGCTGCGATAAGCGAGACATTTGCGGCGGTCGTCATCCCGGAGGCCGAAGGCCATCCGGGATCCATTGGCTTATGCAAGTTTGTCACGCAGCGCTTCGGTTCGCCGGAGCAGTCTTGTGCCAGAAAGTGGGGCGTGCCCATTTGCGGATGCCAATGGATCCCGGCTCGCCTTCGGCGTCCGGGATGACGAAGTCGTTGGTACCTGCCCTAAACGAAAACGGCCCCGGAATCGCTTCCAGGGCCGTTTTGAATTCGATTGAAACGCCGTCAGTTCAGCTTGGTCTTCACCGCGTCGATGGACGACTTGAAGAGCTGGCCGGCGGTTGTGGCGTCGACCTTGTCGCCCAGCACCTTGCGGGCGGCTTCGATGGCGATGTCGACGGCGCTACCGCGCACTTCGGCAATCGCGTCGCGCTCTGCCTGGGCGATCTTCTGCTCGGCAAAGGCGGTGCGGCGGGTGACGTATTCCTCGGTCTTCACCTTGGCGTCGGCGGCGAGCGCCTTGGCTTCGCGCTTGGCGGCGTCAACGATGCCGACGGCCTCGGCTTCGGCTTCCTTGCGCTTGCGCTGGTATTCGGCGAGCAGCTGCTGCGCTTCCTCGCGCAGCTTGCGCGCTTCCTCAAGCTCGTTGCGAATCTTGTCGGCGCGGCTGTCGAGCTGGCCGGCGATCATCCCCGGAACCTTGAGATAGGCCACGATGGCCAGGAAGATGATGAGACCGACGAGGGCCCAGAATGTTGCGTCCATGGTGCGCCCCTATTCCCGAACCGACTTGACCGCCGAAGCGATCGAGGCCTTGTCCGCCTTGCCGACGAGCGCCTGGACGATTGCCGCGGCAGTCTCCTCGGCGATCGCGCCGACATCTTTCATCGCCGAAGCGCGGACGGTCGCGATGCGGCCCTCGGCTTCGACGAGCTTGGCATTGAGCCCGGCTTCGACCTCCTTGCGCTCGGCCTCGGCTTCCGCCTTCGCCTTGTCGCGGGCGTCCTGTGCGATCTTGTTCGATTTCGCACGGGCGTCGGCCAGTTCCTGCTCGTAGGCGGCAATGGCCGCGTCCGCCTCTTCCTTCATGCGCGCCGCGGTGTCCAGATCGTGGGCGATCCGGTCGCGACGAACCTCGAGGATTCCGCCGATGCGCGGCAGCACGACCTTCTGCAGGAAGAGATAAAACAGGCCAAAGGTGATGGCCAGCCAGAGAAGCTGCGAGGGGAAATAGGTCGGCTCGAACGGCGGGAAGCCGGCCTTGCCGTGCGAGTCCGCGGCTTCGGTGTGAGCGCCTGCCGCAGGCGCAGCGCCTTGCGCCGCACCGTCGGTATGGGTCCCACCCGCCACTGGGGCGGTTTCCTGTGCATAGCCAGGTGTCACGAACATGGTATTCCCCTGTCCCGGACCGGCCGCGTGCAGCGGCGCGGTCCAGTTTGGTCCCGGATCAGCCGAACAGTGCGAGCAGCGCGACGAGGAGCGAGAAGATGCCCAGCGCTTCCGTCACGGCGAAGCCGAAAATCAGGCGGCCGAACTGGCCGTCAGCTGCCGACGGGTTGCGCAGCGCGCCCGCCAGGTAGTTTCCGAAGATGTGGCCGAGACCAATGCCCGCGCCGCCCATGCCAAGGCACGCGATGCCAGCGCCGATGTAGCGAGCTGCTTCTGCTTCCATTTTTCCAACTCCTTGAGAGATCTGTCTGACTTGAAAGGTGGCGGAGACCGCCGGCGATAAGGTCCAGGTTCCGGTTGGTCTAGTGTCCCGGATGGATGGCGTCGTTGAGATACATGCAGGTCAGCACCGCGAAGACGTAGGCCTGCAGGAACGCAACGAGGAATTCGAGGCCGGTGAGAGCCACCGTCATGGCCAGCGGCAGAACGGCGCCGGCGACGCCGACAACGCCCATTGCCGACAGCGACGTGACGAAGCCCGCGAAGACCTTCAGCGTGATGTGGCCGGCCAGCATGTTGGCGAAGAGACGGACGGACAAGCTGATCGGACGCGACAGGAAGGAGATCACTTCGATCATCACGACGAGCGGTATCAGCACAGCAGGAATGCCCTGCGGCACGAACAGCTTGAGGAAGCCGAAACCGTGCTTCCAAAAGCCGTAGACGATCACCGTCAGCACGACCAGCATGGCCAGCGCGAAGGTGACGATGATGTGGCTGGTGATGGTGAAGAAGTAGGGGAACATGCCGAAGAGGTTCGCCACGAGGACAAACATGAACAGCGAGAACACCAGCGGGAAGAACTTCATGCCTGCCGTGCCGGCGGCGTCGCGCAGCATGTTGGCGATGAATTCGTAGGACATTTCCGAGATCGACTGCATGCGGCTTGGGATCAGGCCGCGGCTCGACGTCGTGAGATAGAGGAAAGCGCCGGCGCCGACGGCGGTGGCGATCATGAACAGGGAGGAGTTGGTGAACGAGAAGTTCATGCCGGCGATGTCGATCGGCACGATCTCGCTAATCACGAACTGGTGGATGGGATCGTTTGCCACCTTGGCCCTCGTTCAATTGCGCGAGATCGCGCGTTTCATTTCTGTGCCGATCCGTCGCCATCAGGCTTCCGGATCGTGTGCTCCGCGATCCGGCCAGCGGAGCGAAGCACGTTCAAAACACCCGCGCCGAAGCCCAGGAGCAGGAAGACGATCAGCCCGAAGGGCGACGTCCCCGCCAATCTGTCGACGATCCATCCGATCGCCACCCCGACAACGACGCCAGCGATGAACTCGCTGGACAAGCGCAGGGCATAGCCCATTCCGGCCATGCCGCTCGTCGGCGCTTTTGGTTCGTCCGGCTGCCTTTCGGGTCGCCGCGCTGCGATCGCTGCCTCGAGCACGCGCTTGCGCTTGTCGAGATCGTCCTCGCGTGGCCCCGCTTGTGGATTTCCAGGTCCGGAGCCTCCGGTTTGCCCTGGCCCGTTCGATCCGGCCATCGCAACCTCCCCGCCCGGTCTGCCACACCCCGCAGCCCGCTTCAAAGTTGGCCGCAACATAGTTAGGGGCCTTCAACCAGTCAAGCCGGTGAAGCAGGTCTTGGAGTATGTATTTTATTGAATGAATTCAGCTATTTGATCCGGTGCGACAAACCGCCCGGCAGTTTGGCGCACAGCGCCGGCGCGAATCCGGTCAACACCCTCACGTCAGCTCCAGCCGCCGCCATAGGTGCGGTAGAAGATGTGCAGGCCAATCTTCTTCATCTTCTCCATCGAGCGCGCCCAGCGCGGGCTGACATATTGCGCGTAGTAATGGGTGGAGGAGCCGACCTCCTCGATGAAGATCTTTCCGGCCGTCACCGCCATCGCGATGTCCTGGGCGGTCTTGTAGTGCGAACGGCTGAGGATACGGTCCTTGATGCCGTCGCAGGCGAAGGAGAACTGGCAGCGGTTGCGCCAGTGGTCGTTCTGGTAGACCACGCCGCAGATCGTGTTCGGATAGGTCGGGTTGCGGACGCGGTTGAGGATGACCTGGGCGACCGCCGCCTGGCCGCGCAGGCTCTCGCCGCGGGCCTCGAAATAGATGCCGGTGGCAAGGCATGTCTGCTCGGCCTTGGTGAAGACTTGCGCCGGGAGGGCGCTCTTCATCCATGCGTGATCGCCCTTTGCGACCGGCGGAATGAAGCGGCCTCCCGCTGCGTCTTCGCCCTTGAGCAGGCTGGCGAAGGGCGAGGCCCGCGCATAGTCCGGCGGTGGCGGGGCATAGGCGGTGGCCAGAATGTCGGGCGTGTCGTTGGTGACCAGCGACGCCAGCATGGCGGGCACGCCGGGCGACACCTTCTTCTCCTTGCGCTCATAGAACGCAGTGGCGATCTGGATTTCCTTGCCCTTGATGTCGGGTTTGACGAAGGCCATGACCTGGCCATCCTGAACGGACGGGCGCAGCAGGCTCTGCCGCTCGAAGACCGAACCGGCGTTGAAAGCTTTCGGCGGCGCGACGGGAGAAATCTCGAGGATGCGCCCGCGCTTCTCGCCACGGTTCACCCGGGCTTCATCCGGCGTGTCGCTGTGGGCGCCCTTGCCGCGGAAGGCGACAGTGCCCAGTCCAGCCGTGCGAACGCCACCCCCCGAGATCGATCCGGTGACGGTGTCGTCGGTGAACTTCATCTCGGCCTGGTGGACCGATCCGGCGACCGAGCGCTCGACGAACGCGCCCCAGCGTGCGCCGCCCGAGTCGCCACCGGTGATCAGGCTGGACATGTCCTGCTGGGCCGCAATGGTCGGGAAGCCGAGCCACAGCGCCATGCCGACGATGAAGGGGGAGATCAGATTGCGATTGCCGCCGAGCGGCGAACGACGCACAGAACCATTCCGACGAAGCACGGGCACACTCCAGGACGCGACACCACTCACTGGAGGGCGACAGTGATGCATTAACCTTGATGTCGGGTTAACAGTCGGGACAGGTCCTGAATAAGGCGGTTGCCAAGCGAAAAAATGGCCACGGCTGCGACCTTCCGTCATCAGCGCTTGCGTCCTATCCCAACCGTTTTCCGCATCTGCCCCTGTCATTGCACCCGCCCACCACCGAGATAGGCGCTCAATTCGGGAGTGTCAGATGGACCGGACGGCGAGCGGATGGATCAATGGATTCATCGGGGTGGTGATCTTCAGCGGGTCGCTGCCGGCGACGCGCGTGGCGGTGATGCAGTTCGACCCGGTGTTCCTGACGGTGGCGCGGGCGGCCATCGCGGGTGTGCTCGGGCTTTGCCTGCTGCTGGCGTTCAGGGAAAAGCGCCCTGCCCGGGGCGACCTGTTTTCGCTGGCGATCGTGGCGCTCGGGGTGGTCGTCGGCTTCCCGTTGCTGACCGCGCTGGCGCTGCAGCACATCACGTCGGCGCATTCGATCGTGTTCATCGGCCTGCTGCCGCTGGCGACCGCGATCTTCGGCGTGATGCGCGGCGGCGAGCGGCCGAAGCCGGCGTTCTGGATCTTCTCGGCGCTGGGGAGCGCACTGGTTGCGAGCTTCGCCTTCATGCAGGGGCTGACCGCCTCGCCCCTTGGCGACGGGCTGATGCTGGCGGCCGTCATCGTCTGCGGGCTGGGTTACGCCGAGGGCGCGAAACTGTCGCGGACGCTGGGCGGCTGGCAGGTGATCTCGTGGGCGCTGGTGCTGTCGCTGCCGGTGATGCTTGCGCTGACGATCTTCTACCTGCCGGCGAGCTTTTCCGGCATCGGCTGGCCCGCCTGGCTGAGCCTCGCCTATGTCTCGCTGTTCAGTATGCTGATCGGCTTCATCTTCTGGTATCGCGGCCTGGCGCAGGGCGGCATCGCGGCGGTGGGGCAGTTGCAGCTGCTGCAGCCGTTCTTCGGCCTCGCGCTGGCGGCGACGCTGCTGGGCGAGCCGGTGACATGGATGATGCTGGCCGTCACCGTCGCGGTGATCCTGTGCGTGGTGGGCGCGCGACGTTTCGCCCGGTAGGCTAGTGCTTCTTGGCCTTGCCTGCGAACGGGTTGTCCGAGGCGCGCAGCACCATGCGGATCGGCACGCCCTTGATGCCGAACGCCTCGCGCACGCCATTGGTCAGGTAGCGGAGATAGGACTGCGGAAATGCGTCGGGCCGCGTGCAGGACAGCACGAAGCCCGGCGGGCGGGCCTTAACCTGGGTGATGTATTTGATCTTGAGGCGGCGGCCGGCGACGGCCGGCGGCGGGTGATGCGCTAAAATGCCTTCGAGCCAGCGGTTCAGGCGGCCGGTCGAGATGCGGATGTTCCAGATCTCGTGCGTCTTCATCACGGCCTGCATCAGCTTGTCGAGGCCGCGGCCGGTTTCGCCCGACACCGTGACCGCCTGGATTCCGCGGATCTGTGGCAGCAGACGCTCGGTCTTCTCGCGCAGTTCGGCCAGCAGCTCCTGCGGATTGTCGATCAGGTCCCACTTGTTGAAGGCGATGACCGGCGCCCTGCCCTCGCGGACGATCAGGTCGACGATCTGCAGATCCTGCTTCTCGAAGGGGATGGTGGCGTCGAAGACGATGACCACGACTTCGGCGAAGCGGATGGCGCGCAGGCCGTCCTGTACCGACATGACTTCCAGCTTTTCCTGCACACGCGCCTTGCGGCGCATGCCGGCGGTGTCGAACAGCTTCACCATCCGTCCGGCATACTCCCATTCGACCGAGATCGAATCGCGGGTGATGCCGGCTTCGGGGCCGGTCAGCATGCGCTCCTCGCCGATCAGCGCATTGATCAGCGTCGACTTGCCGGCGTTGGGCCGGCCAACGACGGCGATGCGCATCGGCTTGGTGATGTCGTAGGCCGGTATTTCCTCGGCGTCCGGATCGGCGATGTCCTCGCCAATCAGCGGAGCTTCCTCCAGCGGGTCGGCCTCGGTCTCTTCCTCGCCGAAGGCGCGCTCTTCGCCCAATGCGGCGATGATCGCCTCGCGGAGGTCCGGCAGGCCCTGGCCGTGCTCGGCGGAAATCGGGATCGGCTCGCCGAGGCCGAGCTCCCAGCCTTCCAGCATGCCGCCCTGGGCGTCGCGCGCCTCGGACTTGTTGGCGACGAGGATAACCGGCTTGCCGGAGCGGCGGGCGACTTCTGCGAAGGTGCGGTCGTCCGGCGTGACGCCCGACTTGGCGTCGATGACGAAGAAGACCAGGTCGGCTTCGGAGATCGCAAGTTCGGTGCCGGCGGTCATCCGGCCAGCGAGCGAGGCCTTGTCGGCGACTTCGAGGCCGGCGGTGTCGATGACGTCGAAATAGAGGTCGTAGAGCTTGGCCTCGTGCAGGCGGCGGTCACGCGTGACGCCCGGCGTGTCGTCGACGAGCGCCAGCTTCTTGCCGACGAGGCGGTTGAAAAGCGTCGACTTGCCGACATTGGGACGGCCGACAATGGCGACGGTGTAGCCCATATCAGGAAGCGGCGCCCGAACCGCGGATCAGTTCGGACATGAGGGTGGCGCGTTCGCGATTGTTGCGCGGCGCGCCTGAGTCGGCGGAAATCTGGTCGAACAGGACGAGCGCGTCGGCGAACTTGCCCTCCTTCCAGGCGGCGAGGCCGAGAGCTTCACGGGCGGAGTGGCGGAGCGGGCTGGTCTCGGCGGTGAGCGATTCGACGCGCGCGGCGACTTCGGCCTGGGTGCCGTGATCGACCAGCAGGAGCGCGGCGCGCAGGCGCGCCATGTCGCGGAGCGCCGCGGGAATCGATGTGTCGGCCGCGACCTCGTCGAACTGTTTCACGGCGCCGGCGAAATCGGCCTTGTCGGCCAGGACGGTCGCGGCGCGCATGCGGGCCAGCAAGGGATAGGCGCCATAGCCATCGGCCTCGAGGGCCTCGAGCGCGGCGATCGCCTCGTCGCTCTTGCCTTCGTTGGCGAGCGTCAGGGCCTGGGAGAACCGGTCGCCGGAGGCGTTGGCGGTGTTGGTGCGCCAGTAGTCGTAACCGACCCAGGCCGCGGTGCCGAGAACGACGATGATCGCCGCGCCAACGAAGAATGGGCCGAAGCGATCCCAGATCGCCCGCGCCTGGTCCTGGCGCATCTCTTCATTGACTTCGCGGATGAAACTGTCGTCGGACATCTTACCTTGCCTGCAATTGCCGGGGAAACCGGCTTTGGAGCGTGCCTTTTAGCCTATATTCCCGGCTATGGAAGGGGAACGGGGAAATTATGGTCGGGAGGAGGAGCGTTGCTGCCGTTGTCCGATAGGAGAGCCTCCCTCCGCGGCTGTCACCGCGAAGGCCAAGGCCATCCGGGGCCTATTGGCCGACACAGGTTCGCGCATGCGCATATCCGATCAGCAGGACAATTGTCGACGCCAATGGGTCCCGGATGGCCTTCGGCCTCCGGGATGACGTCGCGCTGGGTTGGCAAGCGTCCGGTTCGGTGCGGAAACAAAGCAATGCCGCCAGCCGGATCAGGAAGTGTCAAGGCGGTCGAGCGGCTGGAATGCGAGCAGGGTCTGAACGACGCCATGGAGCGGTCGCCTGCCTTGGTCGCTCGCAACCGATGCGTGGTCGTGGTGCGTCAACGACAGGCGCCACAGGCATGCGGCAATGTTGCGGACGATCCGGGCCAGCGACCGGAACGATGCGGCCAGCTTCATCGCGTCGTCGGGATCATGGCCGAAGCGAACCTTGGCGGACCACCATTGCCTGCCCGCCGCGTGCGGTGCGCCGGCGACGAAGTCCCGTGCGACTGTGTCGGCCTGCCAAAGGAACCACATCGCGAGCCAACGAACCGGACGGGACCGGCCGGCTGCGCTTTCGGCGAGATCGGCCAGGGCAAGCAGCCACGCGACAACGCGGTTCAGCATGTCCTTCCTTCTCTCCGCCTTCCAATCCATGGCACCCTTCCCAGTGTCGACCCGCATGAGTATGGGCTGACCGAAAAGGGACGTTGATCGAATTGTGTGCGGTTTTTTCTTTCGCCGTGAGGGAGGGCAAGAGATTTCAATGGCTTAGCCGATGATCAAGTCCCAGAAATCGCAAGAGAGGCGGGAATCGGTGCACGAGGGCAGGCGCGTTCTGTGCGCGACGTAGCCCTCCGCTATGGCTCCGGGCGTTCGTCACTTCAATCGACAAATCGTTGTCGCTTGATCGGCCTCCGGCCGACCGCTCCTCACCCCCCTCCCGGGGGGAGAAAGGGAGCGCGCTATGCGAAACCGGCCGCCGTTAACCATGACGGCAAAGCCTGGCGCGGCATCCCCAACGCCGCCACATTTTTCGCCTAGGCGAAACGCGTAGTAGGCAGGAAGCTTTTCATGCGTTCAGGTATCCGGGTTCTCGCGGTAGCGCCGCTGCTGCTCCTCTCTGCCCTGGCTTCCGCAGCCCAGCCTACCCAATACGTAATCATCTCGTTCGACGGCGCCAACGACAATGCGTTGTGGGCGCGCAGCCTGAAGCTGGGCGACGAGACGGGCGCGCGGTTTACCTATTTTCTCTCCTGCGTCTATCTGCTGTCGGCGCAAGACAAGGCGCTCTATCGCGGCCCCGGCATGAAGGCCGGGCGCTCCAATGTCGGCTTCGCCATTTCGAAGACGGACGCCACGGCGCGGCTGGGCAACATCTGGGCCGCCTACCAGACCGGGCACGAGATCGCGAGCCATGGCTGCGGCCATTTCGACGGCAAGGGCTGGTCGGAGACGGACTGGAGGGCCGAGTTCAAGGCGTTCTCGTCTATCCTGTCCAAGGGCTGGGAGATCAACGGGGCCGATGCCCCGGCAGGTTGGGCTGACTTCGCGGCGAATGGCATCCATGGCTTTCGCGTCCCCTATCTCTCCACGTCGCCTGGTCTCTCGCCAGCTTTGAAGCGGTCAGGATTCGCCTACGACGCGAGTTCGGTATCGCGCGGCCCCGAGATGCCGGTGCGGGACGGAAGCCTGACCGAGTTCGCCTTGCCGATGGTGCCGGAAGGCCCAAGCGGCCGGCGCATCATCGCGATGGATTACAATCTGTTCGTCCGCCATTCGGGCGGCATCGAGCGCGCCAGCGGCGCCGACGAATTCGCCGAGCGGACCTACCGCGCCTTCGCGGATGCATTCGAGGCAGAGTATCACGGCGACCGCCGCCCGCTGCAGATGGGCTTCCACTTCCAGCTGATGAATGGTGGCGCCTACTGGACCGCGCTCGAACGCTTCGCCCGCGACTTCTGCGTCAAGCCGGACGTGGCGTGCGTGAGCTACGCGGACTGGCTGCGCGCCAATCCGGTCGACGCGGATGACGCGGTGGCGGCGGGTGGGTAGCGGGCGGCTTAGGTTGCGACAAGAGCACATCTCTCACGCCGTCATCGTCGGGCTTGTCCCGAGGATCTACGCACGTTGCCAAGACGCCTCGATGTGGTTGCCTCTCCTGCCACGGCTGT
>Ga0209906_100110_pt1 | contig 116276 bp, 118 predicted proteins | sample FECB24metaG_FD_188303 | JGI IMG/M metagenome (GOLD analysis project Ga0209906, IMG submission 188303) | Cyanobacterial communities from the Joint Genome Institute, California, USA from Joint Genome Institute, California, USA - FECB-24 metaG... ... | reverse complement strand
TCGCTGCCAGCATCGGGATCGAGCACTTCAAGGCTGGCCTGCTGCCGGCCGGCAAGGTCGCCCGAATCGAGACCCTCGCCGCCTCTGGCCGCAAGGTGCTGATGGTCGGCGACGGGTTGAACGACGCGCCGGCGCTGGGCGCCGCGCATGTCTCGATGGCTCCGGCCAGCGCCGCGGACATCGGGCGCAACGCGGCGGACTTCGTGCTGCTGCGGGACAGCCTGTGGGCCGTGCCGCTGGCCTTCGACGTGTCGAAGCAGGCTGGCCAGCTGATTCGGCAGAACATCGCCATCGCCATCGTCTACAACGCCGTGGCCGTCCCGATCGCCATCCTCGGTTACGTCACCCCGCTGATCGCAGCCATCGCCATGTCGGCCTCGTCGCTGATCGTCATCGTCAACGCGCTGCGGCTGCGGGATCCTTCTCGTCCAGCCGTTGGGGATGCCAATGAGGCGTCGGCGAAACTGGCGACGGCCACGCGATGAGCACGCTGCTCTACCTCATCCCTGTTGCGATTTTCCTCGGTGGGCTCAGCCTCGCAGGCTTCCTCTGGGCCCTGCGCAGCGGCCAGTACGACGATCTCGACGGTGCTGCCGAGCGCGTGCTGCTGGATGACGAGGAGCCGCAGTCGAAAGACTGAGATCAGACGGCGACGCTCTCCAGCACCGCGCGCAAGGCCGCGTTGAGCGGCTTCGGACGCCGGGTCGCCCGGTCGACATAGACATGGACGAAGAATCCCTCGGCGGCCGCGGTGTCCTCGTCGTTGCGGAACAGGCCAACTTCGTAGCGCACCGAGGACGAGCCGATGCGCGCGACGCGCAGGCCGGCGGTGACGACATCCGGAAAGGCGAGCTCGCCGAAATAGCGGCAGCCGGTCTCAACCACGAGGCCGATCTGGTCGCCGCCATGGATGTCGAGCACTTGTCGCTCGATCAGCCAGCCGTTCACGGCCGTGTCGAACAGCGAATAGTGCACCACATTGTTCATGTGGCCGTAGATGTCGTTGTCCATCCAGCGCGTCGTGATCGTGCGGAAGGCGCGGTAGGCTTCGCGGGTCGCGGGCGTGACGCGGTCGCTCATCACCAGGCCGCCCGGTAGATCGACAGCGCATCGGCTTGCGACACATCGCGCGGATTGTTGACCAGCAGCCGCTGCTGCTTCATCGCGTCCGCGGCCATCTTGGCCAGGTGCTCCTCGCCAATGCCAACCTCGCGCAGACGTGTCTGCATGCCGAGCTTCTTCGACAGGTCGGCAAGCGCCTCGATGAACGCGGCGCAGCGGCCTTGTGCGCCCTCCTCCCGCGACAGATGCGGGAACGCGTCCGCCGCGATCTCGGCATAGAGGTGGGCTGCGTCCGGCATGTTGAAACGCAGCACATGCGGCAGCACCAGCGCGTTGGACAGGCCGTGCGGGACGTGGAACGTGCCGCCGATCGGATAGGCCAGCGCATGCACCGCCGCGACCGGCGAATTGGCGAAGGCCTGCCCAGCCAGCATGGAGCCGAGCAGCATAGCGCCCCGCGCGGCGACGTTCTTGCCGTCGAAAACGGCTGTCTCGATGTTTGCGCCAAGAAGCTGCAGCGCCTGCCGGGCCAGCATCTTCGATAGCGGATTGTTGTTGGCGTTCTTCGAGGCGTACGCCTCGATCGCATGCACCATCGCGTCGACGCCGGTCGCGGCGGTGATTGCGGGCGGCAGGCCGAGAGTCAGATCTGCATCAAGCACCGCGATGTCGGGCAGAATCACAGGCGACGACACGCCGCGCTTCTCCTCCTCGCCGACGGTGATGATCGACACCGGGGTGACTTCCGAACCTGTCCCTGCCGTCGTCGGAACCAGAGCCAGCGGCAGCCGCGGTCCTTTCGCCTGGGCGACGCCCCACGCGCCGTCCAGATCCTCGCCGGAGCCAATCAGCAGCGCGGCGAGCTTGGCGATGTCGAGCGACGAGCCGCCGCCAAAGCCGACGACGCCCGTAACCCCTGCGGCGATGCCCGCCTCCACGGCCTTCATCAGCGTCGCCCGCGACGGGTCAGCTTCGACATGATCGAAGACGGTCACGACCGCCCCCGCCCCTTCAAGCGAGGCAATCGCCGGATCGCACAGGCCGAGCCGGCGCAGGCCGGGGTCGGTCACCACCAGAACGCTTGGACCGAGCCGCTTGCCGGCTATCGCCCCAAGGCGCCTTGCCGAGCCTGCTTCGAACACGATCGATGGGGTGGTGTTGAACACGAATGGGGTCATGCTTGCTGGCCTCCTTGCCGCACGGGTTAAAGTCCGTTCGAACGGCGCATGGCTGGCATGAGACGGCATACGTTTTCAAGCCGCCGAGGATGCATTATACGGATTGCGGGGACGACCCCTTGCGAAATTCACATGGATGGGACGGCCCGTCGCAAGGAGTCCACAATGCATTGGATCTATCTGGTTTTCGCCGGCATCTTCGAAATCGGCTGGGCGATCGGGCTGAAATACACCGAGGGCTTCTCCAAGCCGCTGCCGACCGTCCTCACCATCGCCTCCATGATCGTCAGCCTCGGCCTGCTTGGGCTGGCGCTGAAGGAACTGCCGGTCGGCACCGCCTACGCGGTCTGGACCGGGATCGGCACTGTCGGCACGGCTTTGCTGGGAATTGCGCTGCTGGGCGAACCTGCGACGGCCATCCGGCTGGCATGCATCGGGCTGATCGTCGCCGGAATCATTGGGTTGAAAATCGCTGCGTAATCTTGACTCCATGCAAAATCGTGCGTGATTCCCTTGACGTGAGTCGCCAGTCATGAAATTTCTCTTAACAGCGAAGCAAGGTGCTGCTTCGCGACGCGGCAAGCGATCCAAATCGGGCTGAATCGTCCGGAAAAGCCGCAAAAAAGCGTAGTGTTTCACGAGTTCGAACAACGTGCCGGGCAACCGGCGCGAATGGAGAAGCTGTGCTGGCGGGCGTGGCGACAATCCAATTCCGGGATCTCAACAGGCCCCGGAAGCATCATCGAACACGCGCCGGGGACGGGCGATGACGACAGCACACATGGATGGCGCACTCCGCCATCCGCCGAGAACGATTCAAAGCGACCTCGAGGAGTGGTCGGCGCCATTTCTCGACCGATTGAGCGGACCCATTGGAAGGGGAACGCTGTCGCGGGCGCTGAAGGAACTATGCGAGGCGGTCGGAGCGGAGCAGTTTTGCCTGGCGGACCTGTCGCGCAGTCATGCCGAAGAACCCCCGCAGGTTCTGTCCTCGAACTGGACGTTCGACGCCGTCGAAATCATCGGCACGGCGTCGATCGAAATGCTTCACCAGAGCCCGTTCGCGACGTCGCTGGCCCAGCCCCTGCGGCCGTTCCAGACCGGCTGGACAAGCCGCAACCCCCGCGTCATCGACGAAACGGCCGCGCTCAGGCTGATGGAATTCGGCCACGGCGAGATCTTCCTGCTCAAATTGCGGGCCGGCGTCCGCCGCGGCGTGTGCTTGTTCTCGACGGCAGTACCCGGGCGCATTGACCGCGATCTGCTCGAACGCGCCCACCTGATCTGCAATTATCTGATGTCGCGCTATTGCGACAACGTGGCCGAAGCGACGGCTGATCCGCTGTCCGAGCGCGAGCGCGAATGCCTGCTCTGGGTCTCGGAAGGCAAGACGACGCAGGACATTGCCCTGATCATCGGCGTCTCGGCAAACACCGTGAACAAATACATCGTCAGCTCGATCCATAAATTCGCGGCGAGCAACCGCACGATGGCGATTGCGATCGCGATCCGCAACGGGGTGATCTGAGATGTCTTCGGTCGAACGAGTCCGCAAGACGCTCGATCCGCTTGAGATCAGGCCCCTCGCCGAAATCTCCCGCATTGCACGCCTGGCGACGGCTGGCACGATCCCCGAGGCGATCCGTCGGAGCCGTCGCGTAGCGGCGGGAATCGGCGCGACGACATTTGCCTTGTTCTTTGCCGGCCGCGGCGTCGGGGCGGCGCGGCTGGTGCCATGCTTCGACGAAGAGTTTCCCGGCTCGTCCCGGACAACCGCGGCCTTGATGATGGCCGGCGCCGAGGTCTTGAGCCGCCATGCGGTGCGGTCGTCGCTGCCCGCGCGCTGGCACAGCGAGGTCGCATCGCGGCAACCTGATAAGTTCCTGGTGCCGCTGGCGCCGATCCTGCCGGCGATGGATGGAATCGCATTGCCGGTGTCGGCGGACAATGCCCAGACCGGGCTCTTCGTCTTCACAAGCCGGACATTGGACCTGTCCGGCGACGCGGTGCTCGATTTGCACCGGCTGTGTCTCGAGATATTCGCCGCCGTCGCACAATTGAAATCTGGCAGCGCGTCGAGCTCCAGCGCTATCTCCAAGCGAGAGCTCGAATGCCTGAAGCTCACGGCCGCAGGGCGCACCAGCGAGGACATCGCCCGCATTCTTGGTCTGTCGATCCACACGGCCAATCAGTATCTGACCAGTGCGGCAGCGAAACTCGACGCGGTCAACCGCACCCAGGCTGTCGCGAAGGCCATCCGTCTCGGTCTCATCGACTGAAAGCCTGCTTCAGGCCGTGCGCCGCTCGGCCTCCGGGAAGACCGTCTTGCGGATGCGAGAGGCTGACAGCGAATCCTCGAGCCGCATCGTGTTCGCGACCGGATCGGCATCAGGCAGATCAAAATTGACGTAGTTTACCTCGACCGCCGCATGTTCCGCGGTCATCGTCAGCGAAAAATACACCGTCGCGCCCTGCGGCCTGAGCTCGAGGTCGAGCACGATCTTGGGATCGCCCGTCCAGGCCACATGCGCCTCGCCGCCGTGCCCGAGACGCAGCGTGCCGGGCATGAAATACAGCTCCGCTGCGGAATCGACGAGATCGGAGATATTGCCGAACCGCTCCATGCGAATGAAGGCGATGTAGTCGGCGATATCGACCATGCGCAGTTCGCTGACGACGTCACGGATCGCGTCTGCGACCATGACTTCCCGCGAATTCGTATGAGGCTGACGGATCATGCTGGCCTTGCGTTGGGCGATTTCTTCGCCGCGTTTGCGTAGATCAGGCGGATCAGTTCCGCCACCGCCTGGTAGAAATCTTGCGGTATCACGCTATCCACCGAAACTTGACTGTACATGGAGCGGGCGAGCGCGACGTCCTCGAACACCGGCACGCCGTTCGCCTCGGCGATCTCACGGATCTTGAGCGCGACCAGATCCTGGCCCTTGGCGACGACAACCGGCGCCTTGTCCTTGTCGCGGACATAGCGCAGCGCGATGGCGAAGTGCGTCGGGTTGGCGATGACGAGCGTCGCCTGCGGCACGGCGGCCATCATCCGGTTGCGGGCGCGGTCGCGTTGCAGCGAGCGCATGCGCGCCTTCAAGATCGGATCGCCTTCAGCCTGCTTGTGCTCGTCCTTGATCTCCTGCTTGGTCATCTTGAGATTCGAATGCCACTGGAAGCGCGACCAGATCAGGTCGGCGACCGAGATCAGCGCCATCACCAGCGTGATCGTGATCAGCATGTCGATGGTGATGTCGAGCATGACTATCGCAAATCCCGTCGGGTTCGTTCCCATACCCTCGAGGAGCCGCATGGGCGCATCGCGCAGGGTGAAGACGACGAAAGCCGTGGCGAAAACCACCTTGGCGACCGACTTCGCGAATTCCGACAGGCCCTGCGAACCGAACATCCGGCTCCAGCCCTTTGAAATCGAGATGCGCGACATCTTCGGCGCGATCCGGTCGCCGGCGAATTGCGGCGGATTTTGGAGGATCGCACCGGCAATGCCGAAGACCATCATCATCGCGAACACGACCATCAGCGCCCGCGCCACCTCCATCGAGACGAGCTGGTAGAGGTCGATCGCATCGGCGTTGTTGGAAAGCACCCACTCGTGCGGCCTTTCGATGAAGGTCGCGAGGAAGTCGCTCAGGCGTATAGCTGTGTCGTAGAGGAAGAAGAAGCAGAACAGCAGGATTGCCACGAACGAGGCAAACAGCGGCGTCTCCTTGGAGAACGGCGTCTGGCCCTTGTCGAGACTGTCACGGATTTTCTTTTCCGTGGCGTCTTCTGTTTTGCTGTCCTTGTCGTCGGATTCTGCCATCTGCCGCTACGTGGGGCGACACGCCCTCACGCCGCTTCCTGGATTTGCGGCAGCTGGATGGAGCCTGCGCCTGAAAGGCGGATGGCCACGGAGGCGATCTGCTTGCGCGACTTCGTGATGTCCCCGGCCGTGACGTTGCCCGGATCCGACTTCAGCTCCGCCTCGATCATGCGGCGCGCGCGCGCGCCGAGAGCAGAGAGTATGGCCTCGGAGAGCATGCCATCGGCGCCGCGCAGCGCGAGCGTGACGACATCGGCCGCGATGCCGTCGAACAGGGTGACACGCGACTTCTGGTCGAGAAGGACGATATCCTCGAACGAAAACAGCTGGGCGCGGATCGCTTCGAGATTGGTTGCACCGGCAGTTGCCAGATCGTCCATAACCTCGTCGAGCTGCGATTTGTCGAGTTCGTTGAGCAAGCTGGCAACGCGCATCTGGCCGCCGGACGAAGACTTGCTGGAATTGTCCTCGATCAGGTTGGTGCGCAACTGCGCTTGGATGAGCAATATGGCATCCGGCGCGACCGCGTTGAGCGCCAGCATGCGCTTGACGATCTCGCCCCGCGACGGCTTGGAAAGCGTGAGCATCACCTGTGCGGCGTAGGATGGCGCGAGATTGGACAGCGCAAAGGCCGCCACCTGCGGGTGTTCGTTCATCAGGAAGACGCCGACCCGTTCGGCTTCGACCTTTTCGATCATTGGCCAGACCGGCGGCGCCTCCTCCACGACAGCCTCGGCGGGGCCGTCATTCATCAGGGCGCTCATTTCTTCCGGCGTCAGCGTCTCGCTGAAGATCGTGTCCATCGTGGCGGCCGAATCGAGCAGGCCGGCGCCTTCCGCGAATTCCGCCTCGAACTCGGCAACGATGCGCTCCAGTTCGCCCTGGGGAATCGTGCGCAGCTTGCGCGCCCCGTCCATCAGCGCGCGCAGTTCCTCCTGCTTGAAGAACTTGAGCAGACGGCCCGCCGCCGGCTTGCCCATCGCCACCAGAATGGCGGCCGCCTTCTGCGACCGCGTCAGGCTGGCAATCTGGTTCGCCGTTTCGGAGCTTGACGCCATGAGGGGACTAGAGCTTTGCCGCTGTGATGATTTCGGTGAGCTTGACGCCGAAGCGCGACGGATCACTCTCCAGCACGGTGACCTCGCCGCGCGCGATCTTGCGGCCGTTGACCATCACGTCCACCGGTTCGCCGATGCGGCGGTTGAGCGCGACGGTCGAGCCCTTTTGCAGCGCCAGCAGGTCCGAAACCGGCATTTCCGCGCCGCCAAGCACGATCTGCAACTCGACCGGGATGTTCATGATCACGTTGGCATTGCCGCCCACCGGCGCGGCGCCGAAATCAGGGACGGCAGCAGCCTGGGGCTCTTCCTTCAGCACGCCGCGCAGTTCCTCGATCGCCTTGTTGAGCTGCTCTTCTTCGTCGCTCTCGGCGAGCGTCCTGGCGGTTGCTTCATTCATCGTCATACTCCGTGACCTCCGGTCGTCTACCGCTCAGTGCGGCAGGAGGTTGTTCATGAGATCCGCTTCCGGATCGAAAGGGTGTTTGACGCGGACAGTGTAATGCTGGCCGAGCTTGCCGAATTCGCACACGAACAGCGTCTTGTCGCGCGCCGACAGGCGTGTGTCGCCAGGCGAGTCCGCCGGCATCTCCAGCACCTGCCCAACAGCGAGGTTGGCGAGTTGGCCCAGCGTCAGCGTCCCCATCGGGATCGTCGCCTCAATGTTCACTTTCGAACGCATGATCTCGCCGCCGAAACGCGCCTGCCATTCGCCGGCGGCGCCCGTCGGCGTGTCGCCGGCGCCGCGCGGCGTCAGCACGATACGCTGGGGCATGGTCACGCAAAGCCGGCCGGAGCCACCCTCGTTGAACATCCGATAGATCAGCCGCGCCGAGGGGCCGTCGCGGTGGACCTGCTTGCGGCGGTCTTCACCGAGAATCGGCTTCGGCAACGGAAAGCGCACGTTCATCGCCCGCGTGCCCGAGCCGTTGAGTGCCTCGGCGATCCGCTGGAACACCATGGCGCAGATGTCGCGCTCTGTCCCGGACAAGGGGCGCTCGATCCGCGCAAGTGGCGAGTCGGGACCAGCGCCGAACAGCAGGCCGGTGAACAGCGAAACGCACGCCTCGTCCATCGACATCAGCAATGCGTCCGGCGAATTTACCGCCGGTGCGACTGTCATCGGTTCCACATCGCTGGTCGTCAGGAACATCTGGCCGATCCGTCCGAGTTCGACGCTTTCGAGCTCGAACTGCAAGGCCGACGGCACGAGTTCGGAGATCGCCTTGGCGATCGGAGGCAGCGCGCGCTCACCGAGGGCGCGGGCAGCCGAAATCACCTTGTCCGGCTCGGCCGTATCGCCGACGAGCCGTTCGATCAGCATGCCGCGCAGCGCGGCGGGTGATCCCTGGGACTGGCCGAGCGATGACATCGGATCAGGCTGCCTTCTTCTCGGCGCCGCCGGCGTTAAGCGTGCTCTGCTCGACCGCATCGATCGACGGACGGTCGTAGGACGAGATCGTCTTGCGCCCGAATTCGATGGCCACCTGCGGCAGCGAGCCGTTCATGTAGGCCAGCAGCGTCTGCTTGACGATGACGTAGAGGCGTATGTTCTTCTCGCGCACGGTCTTGATCTTGGTCGCGATCGGGCCGCAGACGCAGTAGGATAGAAAGATACCGAGGAACGTGCCGACGAGCGCGGCGCCGATCAGGCCGCCCAGGATTTCCGGCGACTGATCAAGCGCGCCCATCGCCTTCACGACGCCCAGCACCGCGGCGACGATGCCGATGGCGGGGAAGCCGTCACTCATGGCGTTCAGGGCGTGATAGGCCTTCAGCTTGTCATGCTTGATGGTCTGGATCTCCTCGTCCATCAGCGCCTCGATCTCGTGGCTCTTGGCGTTGCCGATGATGATGAGGCGGCAATAGTCGCAGATGAAATGCAGCAGGCCGTGGTTCTTGAGGATCGTCGGATAGGCCTGGAACAGCGCCGACTCTTCCGGATTGTCGATATGGGCTTCGACCTCGTTGCGTGACTTGGTGCGCAGCTCGCGCATCAGGCTGTGCAGGACGCCCAGAATTTCCAGGTAGTCCTGTTCCTTGGGAACCGCCTGCTTGAAGGCTTCCATTACGCCCTTGCCGGTGTCCTTGACGGTCTTCATCGGGTTGGCGACGAGGAAGGTGCCGAACGCGGCGCCGACAATGATGACGACTTCCCACGGCTGGATGAGCACCTCGATGTGACCGCCCATGGCCATGAAGCCGCCGAGGACGCAGCCGAGCGTAACGACCATTCCGATGATAATGCCCACGCGACCACCTTCCAACGCTTGTCGAGCTTCAATGCGTAGCGGTCGTGCCTTGTGTGAGGCTTGAATCGGCGCGCCCGCGAGCGACAGTTTCGCGCAAGGATTTCGGGCTAGATCAGCAGGCTGACGAGCTACGCGAAGGATCGAGCGCTTGATCAACACCTATCTGGGCTACCAGCTGATCACGAGGGACATCGGCAAATCGATCGAGCGCGTCCAGTCCGAGCCGATGGTCAAGCGCGAGACCGAATACTATCGTGAGAACATCACCAAGATTAAGAACATCAAGGACTTCGTCGCCGACAGCCGCCTCTTCAACTATGCGATGAAGGCGCATGGGCTCGAGGACATGGCCTATGCCAAGGCCTTCATGATCAAGGCGCTCGAAGGCGGCATCGACGAAAGCGACTCGTTCGCCAACAAGATGTCGGACCCGAAATACCGCGAGTTCGTCGATACGTTCAATTTCGCCCGCTACGGCGACACCGCCACGATCTTCACCAAGGCGCAGCAAGGCACCGTGGACAAATATCTGCGTCAGACGCTGGAGCAGAATGCGGGTTCCGACAACGAGGGCGTGCGCCTGGCGCTATACTTCGAGCGCAAGGCGTCCAGCATCGACAACGCCTACGAGATCCTGGCCGACCCCGCGCTCACGAAAGTGGTCTACACAGCGCTCGGCCTGCCATCGACGCTTCAGTCGGCGGACATCGACAAGCAGGCCAAGATGCTCGAGGACCGAATCGACTTCGCCGACTTCAAGGACGCCGATCTGACAGCCGAATTCCTCAAGCGCTTCACCTCGCTGTGGGAGATCGACAATCCGTCCTCCCCCACCACCTCGTTTGTGACGATGCTGTTTTCGCAGCCGGCCGAATTCGGCATTTCGACGGACGTCCTGCTGACGATCCAGAAGATGAGATCCTGACCCCCATGCAGGATTCGCTCTACGTCGCCCTTTCCTCGCAGATCGCGCTTGAGCGTCGCCTCACCACGATCGCCGACAACGTCGCCAATGCCGGCACTGTCGGCTTCCGCGCGACGCAGGTAAAGTTCGAGGATGTGCTCTCGGGAACTGGGCCGGGCAGCGTATCCTTCGTCCAGACCGGCGGGACCTACCTCTCCGAAGCCAAGGGCGGCTACCGCAACACCGCAAATCCGTTCGACTTTGCCATCCGCGGCGACGCCTGGTTCGGTCTGGAAACGCCGGACGGTCCGATCATGACCCGCGACGGCCGCTTCTCGATGCTGCAGACTGGACAGTTGGTGTCGGTCGAAGGCTATCCGGTGCTCGATGCCTCCGGCACGGCGCTGCAGCTGGATCCGACGGCCGGCGCCCCGGTCGTCAGCGCCGATGGCTTCATCCGGCAGAATGGCCAGCAGGTCGGAGCCCTCGGCCTGTTCAGTTTCGAGCCAGGCCTGAACTTCCAGCGCTACGGCAATTCCGGCGTCGTGCCCAATGGGGAACCGCAGGCGATTGTCGACCGCGCGGATTCCGGCGTGGTGCAGGGCTTTGTCGAAGATTCGAACGTCAATCCAGTCCTGGAAATGACCCGGTTGATCATGGTCCAGCGGGCCTTCGAAAGCGCCAATGCCGCCATCCGCGAGACCGAGGGCACGTTTAGCAACGCCGTCAAGGCGCTCGGCACTTGACGGGAGCCTGAGCGAAAGCCATGGGCGCGGAAAGCAATCCGGACAATCCGCTTCTCGCGCTGGAACGCGCCTTCGCCGGCTTTGCGTCGCCCGCTTCGCTGGTCCGCGCGGGCGGCCGCATCGTCGAAGTGTCGGCCACCCATTACAGCGTCAAGGGCCTGTCACGCCATGCGTGCATCGGCGACGTCGTCGAGCATGTTGGAGAGCGGGGCCGGCGTTGCGGCGAGATCGTGCGCATCACGCCCGATGAGGTGCTGGTCGCGCCGTTCGAGACCACAGCCGACCTCGGCGTCGACATGCCGGTGTTCAACCGCGGTCCGATGGTCATCGCACCGGACGCCACCTGGCGCGGCCGCATCATCAATGCGCTTGGCCAGCCGATAGACCGTGGTCCGCCGATCATCAACGGCGCGGCGCCCCCGCCTTCTGAAGCCGTCAACGCGATGACGCGGCAGCGGGTGGATGCGCCGTTCAAGACTGGCGTGCGGGTGATCGACATCTTCACGCCGCTCTGCTTCGGCCAGCGCATGGGCGTCTTCGCCGGCTCCGGCGTCGGCAAGTCGACGCTGCTGGCGATGCTGGCCGCGGCAGATGCCTTCGACACGGCGGTCGTGGCGCTGGTCGGCGAGCGCGGCCGCGAAGTGCGCGAGTTCATCGAGGACACGCTCGGGCCGAAGAATCTCGCAAAGACCGTCGCCGTCGTCTCCACGAGCGACGAGAGCGCGATGATGCGCCGGCGCGCGCCGATGACCGCCATGACCGTCGCGGAATACTTCCGCGACCGCGGCGATCGCGTGCTGATGATCGTCGATTCAGTCACCCGATTCGCCCATGCTCTGCGCGAAGTGGCCACGGCGGCCGGCGAGCCGCCGATCGCCCGCGGCTACCCCGCCTCTGTCTTCACCGAACTGCCGAAGCTGCTGGAGCGGGCGGGACCGGGCTCCAGCGCGCATGCAGGCTCGATCACGGCAATCATCTCCGTCCTCGTCGACGGCGACGACCACAACGATCCCGTGGCAGACAGCGTCCGCGGCATTCTCGACGGCCATGTCGTGCTCGACCGGTCGATTGCCGAACAGGGCCGCTATCCGCCGGTCAATCCCCTGTCATCGATTTCGCGCCTGGCGAACCGTGCCTGGGCGGGAGACGAGCGCGCGCTGGTGGCGCGGCTGAAGGCGATGATCTCGCGGTTCGAAGACACGCGCGACATTCGCCTGCTCGGCGCCTATTCGGCAGGTTCGGATCTGGATCTCGATCTCGCCGTCAAGCAGGTACCATTGATCTACGAGGCCCTGGCGCAATCGCCGGGCGATCCGAAGACGCGCGATCCGTTCGGAGATCTGGCGCGACACCTGAAATCGAGGGAGGCGCCGAATGGCCGGGAAGCAGCCTGAGGCAGCGGAAATCAAATCGCCGAAGCGACGGTGGAAGCTCGGCAGCCGTCCTGCGATGACGGCGGAGCCGCGAGGCCCAGCCGCATTGTCTCCAATCGGCAGGCTCGCATCGGCGGCGAGGCGTCGTTATTCGCGAACCGACATCATGCTCTTCGCATCGGGCATCGCGCTCAGCGCCGTCTGCGCCTTCTTTCCCTGGTACGTCTTCTTCAACCAGCAGCAGTTCGGCGTCAGGGGGGTCAAGATGGACATGCCCTCAAGCGGCTCGATCTCGACCGGCGTCGGTCCGGCTGGACGCAATGTCGGGCCGATCCCGGAACTTGCGCGGGAGGGGGCAACCATCGACACCTTCACCACCGGCACCCTGGCGGAGCCGGGCGAGGAAGACGAAGAGGATAGCACTGCCGCGATCGAGCAGCCGTTCCCCGCGCCTGTTCAGGAGTTCGAGTTGGTCCATATCGCCAATGGACGGGCGATGATTCAGGATGACATGGGGCTTTTTGTGGTGCAACGCGGATCGCTGCTGCCCGACAATACCAAGGTCGCCAGTATCGAGCAGAGGGACGGCCGCTGGGTGGTGGTGACGAGCGCCAATCGCGTTCTCGAAATCAAGTCGAAATGAGCTGACCGCGGCGCCGATCACCGCTGCCCCGCCCCGCGCAAGGTCCACACAAGGCCCGCACCCTATCGTCGTTTCACTCGCCAGAGAAACGTCGCAGGGAACCGGATGGTTCAATCAGTGCAGCTCTTCGAACTTGCAGCGCAACAAGCCAAATGGCTTGCAGCGCGGCAGGCGGCTGTTGCCGGAAACATCGCCAACGCGAACACGCCGGGCTACGGCGCCGTTGACATCGCGCCGTTCGAACAGGTGTTGAAGAACAGCGCGACCCGCGTGTCGGCGGCCGCTCCCGGACATATCCCCATCGGCGGGGTCGCGGCCGACTATTCGCCCCGCAGCGACAGCTCGGCGTCTGTCTCGGCATCCGACAACACGGTCAAGCTCGAAGACGAACTCATCAAGGCGGGCGAAGTGCGCCGCGCCTTCGAGCTCAACACGGCGATCGTGAAATCCTTCCACCGCATGATGATGATGACCGCGAGGTAGAGGCAGAATGGATCCGCTTTCCACATCGCTTCGCATCGCAGCGTCTGGCCTCACCGCCCAGTCGGAACGGCTGCGCGTTGTCGCGGAAAACATGGCGAACGCCCAATCCACCGGCAAGACGCCCGAAGAAGACCCCTACGCCCGCAAGACGATCAACTTCGGCTCGCTGGTCGACCGGCAGAGCGGCGTGTCCTTCGTGAACGTGAACTCGATGTCCACCGACCCAGCCGAATTTCCGACGGAATACCTGCCCGGACATCAGGCCGCCGACGAGAATGGCTACGTCAAGATGCCCAACGTCAACATGCTGATCGAAATGGCCGACATGCGCGAAGCGAACCGCTCGTATGAGGCCAATCTGCAGACGATCAAGCAGGCGCGGGAATTGATCTCGATGACAATCGACCTGCTCAGGAGCCAGTGATGATCAGCGGAATTTCACCCATCGGCAAGATTGGCTCGGGCGGCTTCACCGAAAACCTGACCGGCGGCGCATCCGGCATCGGCTCGATGGATTTCGGCGCGTCGCTGGCCAACGCCATCGGCAATGCCGCAGGCAATGTCGTCTCCAAGCTCGAACTGGCGGATGGCCTATCGATCAAGGCCTTGCAAGGCGGCGACGTCAGCACCCGCGAGGTTGTCGACGCGGTGATGAGCGCCGAACAGGCGCTGCAGACCTCGATCGCCATCCGCGACAAGATCGTCACCGCCTATCTCGAAATCAGCCGCATGGCGATCTGAGGAGACTTGAGCACATGAGAGCCCTCGCCATTGCCGCCACCGGCATGAATGCCCAGCAGACCAACCTGGAAGTCATCGCCAACAACATCGCCAACATCAACACGACCGGCTTCAAGCGGGCGCGGGCGGAATTCTCCGACCTGCTCTACCAGGTCGAACGCCTGCAGGGCGTGCCCAACCAGGCGAACCAGGCGATCGTGCCGGAAGGCGCGCATATCGGCCTCGGCGTGAAGACCGCCGCCATCCGCAACCTGCATGTCCAGGGTTCGCTGACGAGCACCGGCAACAAATACGACCTGGCGCTGGTCGGAACAGGCATGTTCCAGATCGAAGGCGCCGACGGCCAGACACTCTACACGCGATCGGGCGCCTTCAACACCAACGCGACCGGCCAACTCGTGACGATCGATGGCAACCCAGTCATGCCGGGCGTCACGGTGCCGGTCGACGCGGTGGAGGTGATCGTCAACAAGACGGGCCAGGTCTTCGCTCGCATTGAGGGCCAGACCGATCTGCAGGAACTCGGGCAGCTGACGCTGGCGACCTTCGCCAACGAGGCCGGCCTGTCCCCCATGGGCGACAACCTGTTCCGCGAGACCGAAGCGTCGGGTGCGGCCGTCGTCGGCGTCGCGGGCGACCCCGGCTTCGCAACGATCGAACAGGGCTATCTCGAAAACTCGAACGTCGATCCGGTCAAGGAGATCACGGACATGATCTCGGCGCAGCGCGCCTACGAGATGAACTCCAAGGTCATCAAGGCCGCCGACGAGATGGCCGCGACCGTGTCGCAAAGCAGGTGACCAAGGTGCTGCGCGCGCTCAAGACCCTCGCCGTCAACGCGCTCGTCGCGGCCGCGCTGCTTGCGCCGGCTGCTGCGGGCGAGGTCGCGGTCGTCGTCAACCGCATCGTCTATCCTGGCGAGACGATCGGCGCCGACACGCTGGAGGAAGTCGCGCTGCGCAATTCGAAGCGCATCACAGCCCCTATCGTGCAGGCGTTGGAACAGGCCGACGGCAAGGTCGCCAAGCGCACGCTCCTGCCCGGCAAGCTCATTCCCCTGACGTCGCTGCGCGAGGCCTATGTCGTCGAGGCCGGCGAGCCGGTGACGGTGAACTTCGTGCACGGCGGCCTGACGATTTCCGCAACCGCCGTTCCACTCCAGCCGGGCGCGCTTGGCGACATGGTGCGCCTGCGCAACGCCGACAGCGGCAAGATTTTCACAGGCATCGTCATGGCGGATGGCACGATCAGGATCGGCGGATGAGACGCCTGGCCCTCGCCATCGCGCTGGCCGCGGCTCTTGTCGGTCGGGGCTTTACCGCCGACCTCAGCCCAAGCGTCCAGCTTCTGGACCCGGCTGGCGGCTACCCGGCGGGCGCGCAGATCCATGACACGCCGCAGCCGCAGCGCATCAACCTTACGGCGAATGGCGGCCCGTCAACCTTCGCCCATGTCGGCACGGCGTCGCGCATCAAGGACATCGCGACGCTGCAGAGCGCGCGCGAGAACCAACTGATCGGCTACGGCCTGGTGATCGGCCTGCCCGGCACCGGCGACAACCTGCGCAGCGCGCCGTTCACCGAACAGTCGATCCGCGCCATGCTGCAGAATCTCGGCATCGCCACACAGGGCGGGCAATCCCGCGCCAAGAACGTCGCCGCTGTCATCGTGACCGCGAACATGCCGGCCTTCGTACAGTCCGGCTCGCGGATCGACGTCAGCGTCTCATCGCTGGGCGACGCGAACTCGCTGACCGGCGGGACGCTGGTGATGACGCCGTTGCGCGCACCGGACGGGGACATCTACGCCGTTGCGCAGGGACCGGTGATCGTCTCCGGCTTCTCAGCCCAGGGCGAGGCCGAGACCGTCACCAAAGGTGTCCCAACATCCGGCCGCGTGCCGAACGGCGCGATCATCGAACGCGAGGTGCCGACCCAGTTCGGCGACATCGCGATCCTGACCTGGCAATTGCGCAATCCCGACTTCTCGACCGCGATCAAGGTCACCGACGCCATCAACGCATTCGCGATGAACCGCTATGGCAAGCGCGTCGCCAGCGATCAGGACTCCCGCACTGTCGTCGTGAAGCGGCCGGACGGCATCTCGTCGACGCGATTCATCGCGGAACTCGAAAACCTGCTGGTCGAGACCGATGCCCCAGCGCGCGTGGTCATCGACGAACGCACTGGAACGATCGTCATCGGCCAGGCGGTCAAGATTTCGAAGGTCGCGATCAGCTACGGCGCATTGACAGTGCGCATCACCGAAATGCCGACCGTCGTGCAGCCTGAAGCGTTCTCGCTGGGTGAGACGGCGGTGGAGCCTTCCACTGCGATCAACACCGAGCAGGATGCGACGAATGTCGCGGTCCTCGACGGCCCGGATCTCGAGACCCTGGTCGCGGGGCTGAACCGCATTGGCGTCAAGCCGGACGGGATCATCGCGATCCTCCAGGGCATCAAATCGGCCGGCGCCCTCCAGGCCGATCTCGTATTGCAATAGGTGGCGACGATGACGAAACACCCTTCCGCACCAAGACAGACAGGGGGCGTCGTAGCGGCCCTCGCGCTCGCCGGTTCGCTGCTGTTCCTATCCGGTCAGCCGGGCGCGACGGAAACCGGATCGGAAGCCGTCCCGATGGCCGCAAACGCCGGCGAAATCGAAAAATTCTGCGGCAACATCGCCGATGCCGCACGCGACCGCCGCTACGCGATCCAGACCCAGGAGCTCGAGGCGCTGAAGGCCGAGATCGACACGCGTGTCAAACAGCTCGAGGAGAAGCGCGCCGAATACGAGCGCTGGATGAAGCTCCGGCAGGACTTCATGGACCAGGCGTCGGAGAACGTGGTCAGCATCTACGCCAAGATGAAACCGGACGCAGCAGCCGAGCGCCTCGCCGAAATGCAGGCCGAACTGGCTGCCGCCATCATGATGAAGCTTCAGGTCAAGCAGTCAGGCCTGATCATGAATGAAATGGAACGCTCCACCGCCGCCAAGCTGACGGGCATCATGGCGAGCGCCGCGCGTGAGGATGACCCGACGTGAACAGAATCGCATTGACCATCGCGCTGGCGGCAAGCCTGGCAGGCTGCGGAGCCAATCTGGCCGAGGTGGGCAGGAACCCGTCGCTGTCGGCCGTCGGCACCGGGCTCGACGCCAACGCCCGCACGACGCATTACTATCCCAAGGCCCCTGCCCGGCCCGTCGACCGGAACTCGCTGTGGGACGACCGGCAGAGCCATCTCTTCACCGACGCGCGCGCGCTGTCGATCGGCGACGTGATGACGGTGCTGATCTCGATCAACGACCAGGCCAAGTTCAGCAACGAGTCCGAGCGGAGCCGGAAAGCGTCGCGTGATTTCGGCATTTCCGGCGACTACGACATCAATGGCGTGGGCGGCGCGGGAACGGCGGGCTTCGAGATCGGATCGACTTCTACCCATACCGGAAACGGCCAGACGGCACGTTCGGAAAACCTGCGCCTCTCCGTTGCTGCCGTCGTCACCGACGTCCTGCCCAACGGCAATCTGATCATCAGCGGCACGCAGGAAGTGCGCGTCAACGCGGAACTGCGCGTTCTGACGATTGCGGGCATCGTCCGGCCGAACGACATCGGCGCCTCCAACACGATCTCCTACGAGCGGATCGCCGAGGCCCGGATCTCCTATGGCGGCCGCGGCCGTCTGACCGAAGTGCAGCAGCCGCCCTACGGGCATCAGATCCTCGACCAGGTCTTGCCGTTCTAGGAACCGGGATTCAGCATGGCCAAGGCCGTCGCCATCGTCGATCCGCAAGCACAGGCCCCGAAGAAGGGGCCGTCGCTGGTCATCCAGATCATGGTGCTGCTGGTCCTCACCGGCGTCGCCGCCGGCGTTGGCCTTCTCTCGGGCAGCCAGCTTAATCCGGGATCCACCGAGGATCATGCCGCTCCGGCGGAAGGTGGCGGTCATGGCGCTGAAAAGGGCAAGGCCGAGGAACCCGAGGACCCGGCCGAGATCGAGAAGAAGCGCGGGCTCTTCCCGCTTCCCGCAATCACCACCAATCTCGCCGCGCCGCACGATACGTGGATCCGCATCGAGCTTTCCGTCATTTTCGACGGCGAGACCGATGCCGCCATCGCCGACGAGGTCCACCAGGACCTGCTTGGCTATCTGCGCACGGTCAAGCTGCACCAGGTCGAGGGAGCAAGCGGCTTCTTCCATCTGAAGGCGGATCTCGAGGAACGCGCGGTCATCCGCAGCGAGGGCAAGGTCAAGGGCCTGCTCATCAAGACGATCGTGTTCGAATGAGAATTCTTGGCGGCGTCCTCGCGCTTCTGCTGGCGCTGTCCGGGCCGGCTTCGGCGCAGACCATCGACCTTGGCCAGCTGACGCAGGGCGCGGACGGCCAGACCGTCGGCACCATCATCCAGGTCTTCGGCCTGCTGACGATCCTGTCGATCGCGCCGGGCCTCCTGATCATGGTGACGAGCTTCACGCGCTTCGTCATCGCCTTCTCGATTCTCCGCGCCGGCATTGGCCTCCAGACGACCCCGGCCAACTTCATCCTGATCAGCCTCTCGCTGTTCATGACATTCTACGTGATGACGCCGACGTTCGACCGCGCCTGGACGGACGGGGTACGCCCGCTGATGAACAACGAGATCACCGAACAGGTGGCGTTCGAAAGGATTTCCGAGCCCTTCCGCGCCTTCATGCTGAACAATGTGCGGGAGAAGGATTTCGACCTCTTCGCCGATCTCGCCCGCGAGCGCGGTCAGAACGTCGTGGAGGGCCAGGCGGTCGACCTTCGCATTCTTGTGCCGGCCTTCATGATCTCCGAAATCCGCCGCGGCTTCGAGATCGGCTTCCTGATCGTCCTGCCGTTCCTCGTCATCGACCTGATCGTGGCGACGATCACCATGTCGATGGGCATGATGATGCTGCCCCCGACCGTCGTGTCCCTGCCGTTCAAGATCCTGTTCTTCGTGCTGATCGACGGCTGGAACCTGCTCGTCGGCAGTCTTGTACGTTCGTTTACCTAAACGTTCAAATCCAATTCAAATTCGACGTTAAGCGTGAAACGGCGCACATCGCCGTCGCGCGATTATGTGTTTGGTAGCAATTCTCCGTCATAAAGATCCCACGCATGACGGATTGACCATTCAAAAAGACATGGTCCCAGGCATGAAGCCGAACCGTCTTACCGGAAAGCCCGGTATGTCCCTGTATCGTGTAACAAGTTTAGGGGCGTATTCCCATGTCGAGCATCAATACCAATGCGTCAGCAATGACGGCGTTGCAGTCTATCGCTGCGACCAACAAGAACCTCTCCATCACTCAGTCGCGCATTTCGACCGGCCTCCGCGTCGGCCAGGCCTCGGACAACGCCGCTTACTGGTCCATCGCGACCACGATGCGTTCGGACAACAAGGCTCTCTCCACCGTTCAGGACTCGCTCGGCCTCGGCGCTTCCAAGGTCGACACCGCCTACACCGGCATGAACAAGGCAATCGAAACCGTCAACGAAATCAAGACGAAGATCGTCTCTGCCGTCGGCGCGACCGCCAACGACAAGGCGAAGATCCAGACCGAAGTTTCCGCTCTGCAGTCGCAGCTGAAGGCATACTCGGACGCTGCATCGTTCTCCGGCTCGAACTACCTGTCGGTCGACTCGACGGCTGCAACCGTTGCTGGCACCGCCGACAACGCCAAGGTCGTCTCGGCGTTCAATCGCTCCGCAGCCGGCGTCGCCTCGGTCTCGACGATCGATATCAACGTCAACAGCCTGAAGCTCTATGAAACCTTCGCCACCGCGACCAACACCCAGGAAGGTATCCTGGACGGTCGCCGTCTCGGCACCTCCGGCCTGCGTGACAACACGGCTGTCGCCGCGGTTGGCGGCACGGTTGCAGCGACCGACGGTTATGCCGTCTCCTCGCTGACGGTTGTCGGCTTCAACGACGTGCAGCTCGGCCAGATGCTGACCGCCGTCGAAGGCGCCCTGAAGGAAATGACCGACGCAGCGACCACGCTCGGCGCCACCAAGCAGCGAATCGACCTCCAGAAGGAGTTCACGACCAGCCTGATGGACTCGATCGACCGCGGTGTCGGCCAGCTCGTCGACGCCGACATGAACAAGGAATCGGCGCGTCTGTCGGCCCTCCAGGTCCAGCAGCAGCTCGGCATCCAGGCCCTGTCGATCGCCAACTCCGGCTCGCAGAACATCCTGTCGCTCTTCCGCTAAGCGCAAGCCGCTTAACGCACGACGAATCATCTGAATAAGGCCGCGCTCCGAAAGGGGCGCGGCCTTTCTTTTTTCATGAAAAATCAAAGGAGTAAGCACAACCCTCTTCGTTTAACCGCGCGTTAACCATGTCCGGCTACCAATGATTAACCGTAGCCACAGCGCTGTGAATTTCGAAGGGGGCTGTAATCGTGACTAGTATTCTGACCAACGCGTCCGCCATGACGGCGCTCCAGTCGCTGCAGGCCACCAACAAGGCCATGCAGACGACACAGTCCCGCATCTCGACGGGTCTGAGGGTTGCGGAAGCTGCCGACAACGCCGCCTACTGGTCGATCGCTACGACGATGCGATCGGACAACAAGGCGCTCTCCTCCATCCAGGACTCTCTGGGTCTTGGCGCCAGCCGCATCGACACCGCCTACACCGCCATGAACAGCGTGGTTGGCCTGGTCGACGACATCAAGCAGAAGCTGGTTGCCGCCGTCGGCGTCAGCGAGAACGACAAGAGCAAGATCCAGGGCGAGATCGCCGAGCTGCAGAAGCAGCTCAAGTTCACGGCCGACGCCGCGACCTTCAGCGGCGCCAACTGGCTCTCGGTCGACTCAAGCCTTGCCAACGGCCACACCGCAGTCGGCGTGCACAATGATGCGAAGATCGTCTCGGCCTTCAACCGCAGCTCCGCCGGCGACGTGACCCTGGGAACCATCGACATCGACGTGCAGGGCATCAAGCTGTTCGACGCAGCCGCAACCACCGCCGAAAACCGCGGCATCGTCGAAGGCCTGCGCCTCGGCACGACAGGCGCCCGCGAAGACACCGCGACCGTCGCCGTAGCCGGCACAGTCGCTGCGACCGACGGCTACTCGGTCTTCACGCTCAGCGTCGAAGGCTTCCTGGACGCCCAGATCGAGCAGATGCTCAGCGTCGCAGACGAGACGCTGGCTGAACTGACCGACGCAGCGACCACGATCGGCGCCGCCAAGAAGCGCATCGACATCCAGAAGAGCTTCACATCGAGCCTCATGGACTCGATCGACCGTGGCGTTGGCCAACTGGTCGACGCGGACATGAACAAGGAGTCGACGCGGCTGCAGGCGCTTCAGGTGCAGCAGCAGCTCGGCATCCAGGCCCTGTCGATCGCAAATTCGAACGCACAGAACGTTCTGGCGCTCTTCAAGTAGCATCCAGGCGCCGGCACGTCCGGCCTGAACTGAACGGGCCGCGCCAACAGCGCGGCCCGTTTCATTTTCGCACAAGCTTCGATCGCTACGCTTCCGGAATTCGTTCGTCCGAGGAGCTGATTTCAAGTGCCCGAACAGATCCAGAGAATCCTAGAAAACCTCCAGGCCATGGGCGCGCGCCGCTTGTCCATCATGGGGGCGATCGGAGCACTGGTGATCGCCGTCATCACGATCGGATCGGTCTATCTGAACCGGCCGTCATACGAGACGCTTTATGTCGGGCTGGAGCGTTCGGACGTGAACCAGATCGGCATCGCCCTGGGCGAGATGGGCATCGACTTCGACGTATCCTCGGACGGAACCGCTGTGCTGGTGCCCGTCGGCAAGACCGGACAGGCGCGCATGATCCTCGCCGAAAAGGGCCTGCCGACCAGCACCAATGCAGGCTACGAGCTGTTCGACAATGTCGGCTCGCTCGGCCTGACCTCGTTCATGCAGGAAGTGACCAAGGTGCGCGCTCTGGAAGGCGAGATCGCCCGCACCATCCAGTCGATCGCCGGCATCAAGGCGGCGCGCGTCCACATCGTCATGTCGCAGCCGGGAAATTTCCGCCAGCAGGAGCGCGAACCATCGGCATCGGTCGTCATCCGCACCGCGGGAACGGATGGCGCCCGCAACGCCAACTCGATCCGCCATCTCGTGGCGGCCGCGGTGCCCGGCCTCAATGCCGAGAAGGTGACGGTTCTCGACTCGTCAGGCACGCTGTTGGCCGCCGGCGACGATCCGGCCAACAACACCGCCAACCGGTCGATCGGCGTCGAGCGAACCGTCGAGAGCCAGATCCAGGACAGCATCCACAGGGCGCTGTCACCCTATCTCGGTTCGGACAATTTCCGCACAAGCGTCAACGCCGTCGTCAACACCGACACCAAGCAGACCGAGGAAACGATCTTCGACCCGGATTCCCGCGTCGAGCGCTCGGTCCAGGTGGTCCGCGAAAGCGACAAGAACAACCAGAATCAGGCGTCGACACCGACATCTGTCGACCAGAACCTGCCCGACGAAGGAGCGCCCGGCGCGGCCGGGCCGCAGTCCAGCGAAGAGCGTGACCGAAAGGAAGAGACCACCAACTACGAGATCAACTCGAAGCGCATCGCAACCGTCAGCAATGGCTATACCGTGACCCGTCTTTCGATCGCGGTCGTCGTCAACGAGGCGCGCATCAAGGCGGTTCTGGGTGAAACCGCAACGCCGGAACAGATCGCCGAGCGGGTGGCGAAGATCCGCGAGATGGTCGCGTCCGCGGCAGGCTTCGCCGAGGCCCGCGGCGACGTGATCACCGTCAATGCGGTCGAATTCATCGACGGTATCGACGGAGAGGCGATCGCGGGTCCAGGCGTACTGGAGATGGCCGGAAAACATACCGGCACGATGATCAACGCAGCGGCATTCGTCCTGGTCGTCTTCCTGGTGGTCTGGTTCGGATTGCGGCCGCTGACGGCGGCGCTGCAGCCCGCCACCGCGAAAGCCCAGAACTTCGACGAGATGCAACGCGCGCTGGCCGGCTCTCCTGACAACCTTCAGATTGCCGCGGCCGGGTCCGGCGTTTCAATCGGCAGCGAGAACGGCGACATGTCGGCGCAAGGCGCGGGCCGTGCCGGCGGAAACCCGATCGACGATTTGCGCAACAAGCTGCGGCCGGCGCCACAGGACCGGCTCGCGCGCATGCTCGAGCTGAATGAAGAGCGCACGGCGCACATCCTGCGCAAATGGGCCCACCAGGAGGCGAGCTGATGGGCTCGCCCGCGCTCGCTGATTTGCTGCTCGACTTTGCTGCAAGGCCCCGGCCCGTCGCCGCGTCGCCGATTATGCCGGTGCGGGTCGCTGCTCCGAAGGCCGAGCCTGTTCCCGAGCCGCCGGATGTCGACGCGCTGATCGCGGCTGCCGTCGACAAGGCCGAGTCGGCGCTCGCCGCGCATCTCGGCTCATTGTACGATGAGCGCGCCGCCGAAGATCGTCGAACGCATGAAGCGGCGATGGACGCCTTGCGCGCGACGCTTGCCGTCGAATTCGGGTCCCGGATCACGGCAGCGATCGGCGATCTGGAAGCGAGGACGGTGGAGGCCGCGACATCCGTGGCCGCACGCATCCTCGGACAGATGGTCGATGACGAGGTGGCGGTTCGCGCGGTCGCCGCGCTCGCGCGCTCGATCCGCGATGCGATCGCCGATTCCGACACGATCCGCATCCGCGTCAGCGGGCCGCAATCACTCTTCATGCCGTTGGCCGCCACCATGGGCGACCATGCGCGCCATCTCGAATTCGTCGAGACCGAAGGCTACGATCTGGTCGTCTCCATCGACGAGACCCTGTTCGAGACCCGTCTCGCCGAATGGTCGGCCGCGCTTGCCGGAGCCATCTCGTGAGCATCACAGCAGCTGCCGCCGAACCCAAGCACGAGATCATCATCGTCCGCCGCGGTGGACACGACGACCATGACGACCATCACGGCGGAGCTTGGAAGATCGCATTCGCCGATTTCATGACCGCCATGATGTGCTTCTTCCTGGTGATGTGGCTGATCAATGCGGCCAACGAGCAGACCACGGCCGCGGTCGCCAGCTATTTCAATCCGATCAAGCTGACGGACAAGAATGCCAGCCGACGCGGACTGGACGATGAAGGCCAGGGCGCGACCAGTTCGGAGACGCAGGCGCAGAGCGCCGCCGATCCCGTGGCGCCCACCGCCAGCGAGACGTCCCAGGACGCCGGACAAATGAAGCAGAAGCAGGCCAGCCAGACGGCCGACGCTGTCAAGCATACCGATGAACACCTGTTCTCGAATCCCTACGCGGTCCTCGCCGAGATCGCGGCGGAGACCGGCATGTTGCAGAACATGAGCGCCAAGGGCGAAGGCGGCGCGCAGGATTCCGGCCCGGCCACGGGCGCGTCGGGCGGCGAGTCGTTCCGCGATCCGTTCGCGCCGGACTTCTGGTCCCAGCAGATCGTTCCGGGTGTGGACTCTCCGCCTGTCGACCAGGAGCCTTTGTCGGAGCCCTCGGACGCGGAAGACGCGCAGGCGATCGCCGCCCGCGAAATCGCGGCGGAAGCCGAAGCCAAATCAAAGAATGACTTCACTGCCGCACCGGAGGTGAAAGCCGAAGACAAGCCTGAACAGAAACCCGACGCGGCCAAGGCCATGGAGGCGGCAGTCGCCCAGGCAACCGAAATCCGCGAGGAGATCAGGAAGGCGCTCGGCGAAAACGACAAGGTGGCCGACGGCATCACCGTCGAGGCGACCGCCAATGGGATCATCATCTCCGTCACCGACCAGCTCGATTTCGGCATGTTCGAGATCGGCTCGGCGCTGCCGCGCCGCGACCTCGTTCTGGCGATGGAAAAGATCGGCAGGATCCTGTCGGAACGGCAAGGCAATATCCACGTCAACGGCCACACCGACGCGCGGCCGTTCGCAGGCGGGAACTATGACAACTGGCGTCTGTCGACCGCGCGTGCGCATTCCGCCTACTACATGCTGGTGCGGTCGGGTCTCGACGAAAAACGGATGTCCGAGGTCGCCGGTTTCGCCGACCGCAAGCTGAAGATCGCCAGCGATCCGTTCGCCGCCGCGAACCGCAGGATCGAGATCCTTCTGGAGACCGGTGGATGAGCGAACTCGCGCGCGCTCTGGCGCTCGGGGCGTCGCTGTCCTTGAGCCTGCTGGCGGCAGGGCGCGCCGACGCTGCGCTCGAGCCCTACCAGATGGTGCGGTCACTGCAACTCGTGCAGGACAGGATCGCGGGCGGCGACCACGCCGCGCTGCCGATGCAGCAGAAGCTGCTTCAGATGATCGACCGCCGCTTGCGCGACGCGGCCGCTGAAGATTTTGCCGACCGGCGCAATCTCGAGGCGATGCTGATCTACGGCATGAGCGGCGGCAACCCCGTCACTGTCGACGTCGTCATGGCGCGGTTCACGCCCGAAGACGATGTGAAAGAGATGGCCGAGGGCGTGAAGCAATACCTGCGCGGCGACGCCGCATCAGCGCTGAACAGCCTGCAATCGGTCGATCCGATGACGCTGCGCGGCGATGTCGGGTCCTTCGTGGCGCTGATCAAGGGCTCCATCTCTGCCGCCGACGAACCGGTGGTGGCCATCCGTCTGTTCGATGTCGCGCGTCTTCTCGGCCCGGGTACACTGGTCGAGGAGGCAGCGCTGCGCCGCTCACTGCCGCTTGCGGCGCAACTCGGCGAGGCGCCGCGCTTCCTGCGCGCCGCAAGCCAGTATGTGCGCCGCTTCCTGCGCTCGCCTTACGCGTCCCAGTTCGCCGATGAGCTGGTGAAGGGCATCGTCAAGCTGCACGCTTCGCTCGATCTTGCGTCGATAGAAGCGACAATCTCCGAAATGACCTTCGAACACCAGAAGGTCATCTATCTGCGGCTAGCGCGGACGAGCGCGATCGAGGGGCTGCACGACCTCGCGGCCTTCGCGTCCGGGAAGGCAGCCAGCTTCGAGAACAGCCCCTCCGGCAGTTCCGACGCCAGGGCCGTGCTCTATTCCAGCCTGTCGTCCGTCACCTCTCAGAACGCCGTGGAAATCCTGGACAAACTTCGGACGATCGACCGGCAGAAGCTGGCCGGCCCGGATCGGCAACTGCTCGACGCGGCGATCTCGGTTGCTTCGGACATGCTGACAACGCCGGTGAAGTTGACCGCCGCTCCCCCGGTTGAACCAGAGCCGCCGGTGACGGAGCAGAAGCCGGAGCCGGCTGTGACAAAGCGCGAGCCGCCGGAACCTTCAACCGACCATGCGCCGAAGCAAGTCGCTGCTGCGCCACCGCCTGCTGCGCCCGCCGAAAAGCAGGTGCGGTCGCCGCAGGCTGAAGCATCGTCCGACGCCACGCTGCCGATCGTCAGCGAAACGCGCCAGAAACTGCGGGATATCGACAAGATGTTGAGTGAAGCAAAATGACGGGTGCGATCTCTGCCGCCAACGTCGCCACCGTCGAGCCGCGTTCGCACGGCCGAAAGCAATCCGGTAAGGACCAACCGCAGTTCGACGCGGCAATGAAGATCGTGCGACCGGGCGAGCGAGTCGCCGCGCAAGCACGCGCCGCGACCGCTGAACGCGCGAGCGCAGCGGCCAGCCTGAAGGTGGAAAACAGTTCGCAGGACATGCCAACTGAAATGGCGCCAAGCCTCGCCGAAGTCCTGCGAGGCGCGTTTGCGACGGCCCCATCGAAACCGGACGTCGACGATACGGAAGTTCTCCAGGATTCGCATGCCGAACACGCCGATGCCGACGACAGCAGGGAAAACGGCACGGGCTGGACCGCCCAGGCTCGGTTCGACGCGGCGATCTGGAAGGCGCTGGGCCCTGAGATTTCGCACAGCCAGGTCCATGCCGTTGCTGGAGACGCATCGGTCGAAGCATCCGCCGACAACCGCCTGTCAGGTGACGTCGATGCGCCTGCGGTAACCTCCGTGATCTCGGGCACTATCGACCTGACCTCAGCAGCCGACGACGTCATCGAATTGGCCAAGGTTGGCACTGATGTGGTGCACTCCGGGCCGAAACTCCCGACAGCGCCAGCGATCGCCGCAACGATTCCGGACAGCGATGTGGCCAAGCCTTCTGCTTCGCCAGCCGCAGATGTTGTATCGACAGACAGCAGTGAATCCGCCCGGACGCCGCCGGCTGACGCCACCGATGCGCCGCCGAGCTCCTCCATCGCCGCGGTTGACAAGACGGACGTCCGAGCCCCGGTGGCCAATGGCGATTTGAACGCGCCCACCCCTGTAGCCTCCGCCACCGCAAATCAAACACCGGTTGCCGAAGTTCCGAAAACGCCGGCCCCCGACAAGGCTCAGCCGATCGCCGCACCAACCGTCAGTTCACCCTCCCTCACCGCAACTGTCGCCGTCGCCACGACCTCAGGTTCTGAGCAGCGAGGGTTGAAAATCGCAGCACATGAGCCGGACAGCGCCCGTACCGCCGACCCGCGCGGCGAGCGCATGACCTCATCCGAAACGGTCGATGCCGCCGACGTCGACATTCGCCCTCAGTCGCCTTCGGCCGAGCGTTCTGCGCCACGCAATGTCCCACCCGATGCCCGCGACACCGGTCGCTCGCCCATCGAGCAACCGACACCGGATCCCGCCAAGCCAATGATCGCCGGAGTCGCGACAGTCGCCCAACAGCCGCCGCAACCGCAGGCCGCAACACCGGCGGGCGCGGTCATCTCGACGCTGGGTGCGGACCCGGCCTGGAGCGCCTATTTCCAGGAGACACAGCCCGGACAGCCGGGACGGGTCAGTTCGCTCAAGATCCAGCTCAACCCATCCGAGCTGGGCATGGTCACGGCGCACCTGCTCGCTGGCGATGAGGGACTGACCGTGGAACTCATCGCGGAAAGCGTCGATGCCCAGAACAAGCTCGCCGCCGATACCGACCTGATCGCGCGCTCGCTGCGCGCGATCGGCATCGATATCGATCGGGTGACGGTCCAGCTCGCCACTCGAAATGACGATGTCGCACCGGGAGATGCGGGACAGCCGCGCAACTTCTCGTCCGAAACCGGCGCCGGCGGCGCTCGCGGCGACGGCGGAGGGGAGCGCAACGGTCAGGCAGGCGGGCAATCACAGGCAATGCGTGGCGGACAGCAGGCCGGCTCACCGACGCCATCAGCCAACTCAGGCCGCTACATCTAGTGCCACCATGGCTGCTTTGGAGCTACCTGTAGCAACAACCTGAATCAATCTCTGATTGTTCCGATGGCACCGAATCCTGCGGCGAAAAGGCGGCGCGAAATGGGCCGCAATGCGACTCCCAAGAAATGATTCACAAGAAATCACGGTTGTTCCCGATTCCCGGCAAAGGTTACCCCTTGATTAAGAAGTGGGGCTTCTGATTCGGAAGGGCGGGACATGATCGTTATCGTGGACGAGCGGGAGCTTGTAAAAGGCGGGTTTCATTCGCTTTTCGGCCGTGAAGGAATCGCCAGCGCTGGCTTCCTGCCAAGCGAATTTGACGAGTGGGTTGGCAGTGCCCCTGGCGCCGATCTGAAGGCCGTCTCGGCGGTGCTCCTGGGTGAGTGTGGGGGCTACGAATTGTCCCCTCGCCGCATCCGCGACCGCACCTGTGCACCCGTGATTGCGCTGAGCGAACAGCACTCCCTCGAGAACACGCTCAAGTTGTTTGAAGCGGGTGTCGACGACGTCATCCGCAAGCCGGTTCATATCCGCGAAATCCTGGCCCGGGTCGGCGCCATCCGCCGTCGCGGCGCAGAGGATGCGACTTATTCCGAGGTCGGCTCGATGCGGATCTACATGGACGGGCGCGATCCCGAGATTGACGGCAGCCCGCTGCCGCTTCCCCGCCGCGAGCGCCGCATCCTCGAATATCTTGCGAGCAATTCCGGGCGGCGGGTGACTAAGGCCCAGGTTTTCAATGCGATCTACGGCGTCTTCGACGAGGACGTCGAGGAGAACGTGGTCGAAAGCCACATCAGCAAGCTGCGCAAGAAGCTGCGGGAGAAGATGGGATTCGACCCGATTGAGTCCAAGCGTTTCCTCGGCTACCGCCTCGCAGTCTGAGACTTCGGGACGAGGCGCGGACAAGCCTCACGCAAGTCCCGGCAGATAAGCTCACGGAAAGCGGCATGACATCCCAGGAGCAAGCCAGATGAGCCTATACGGAATGATGCGGACCGGCGTTTCCGGTATGGCGGCGCAGAGCAACCGGCTTTCGTCCACGGCCGACAACATCGCCAACTCGAGCACCAACGGCTACAAGCGCTCCAAGGCGGAATTTTCCAGCCTCGTGCTGCCCAGCACGCCCGGCACCTACAACTCCGGCGGCGTGACCACTTCGATCCGCTACGCGATCACCGATCAGGGCGCGCTCCAGTATACGACGTCGATTTCCGACCTGGCCGTCGACGGCAACGGAATGTTCGTTGTGCAGGACGCTGCAGGCAATTCCTTCATGACCCGCGCCGGCTCCTTCGTCCCGGACGGAAGCGGAAAACTGATCAATGCGGCCGGCTTCACCCTCATGGGCTACGACGCATCCAATGGCATCCCGACAGCCACCACGAACGGCTTCCAAGGATTGATCCCGGTCAACCTGTCCCAGAACGAACTGAACGCGACGCCATCGACCAAGGGAGGTCTTTCGGTCAACCTTCCTGCCAATGCGACTGCGGTCGTTGCTGCCAACCTGCCTTCGGCGAACGCCGCTTCGGCCCAGTTCACCGCGAAATCGTCGATGGAAGTCTACGACAATCTCGGCGGCCAGACGCTGCTCGATGTCTATTTCACCAAGACAGGCGCGGACACGTGGGAAGTCGCGGTCTACAACAAGGCTGATGCCGCGACGGGCGGCGGGTTCCCGTACACCTCCGCCGCGCTTGCGACCGAGACGCTGACGTTCGACCCCGCGACCGGCGAATATGCCACCGGCAGCGCGACGTCGGTCGCGCTCACGATACCGAGTGGCCAGGCCTTCACGCTGGACCTCGAAAACGCCACCCAGCTCAAGGCCGATTATACGCTGTTTGACTCATGGGCGAACGGCAACGCGCCGAGCTCGATCGAGCAGGTCAACATCGACAGCGATGGCACTCTCTACGCCCAGTATGGCGACGGAACGACCAAGGCTCTCTATCGCATTCCGCTCGCCACGACACGGAGCGACGACATGCTGACCGTCCTGCCGGGCAACGTCTATCGCCCGAGCAACGAGTCCGGCGGTGTTCTGGTCGGCTTCCCCGACGACGGAACGTTCGGATCCGTCGTTTCCGGCGCGCTGGAGAACTCCAATGTCGACATCGCAGACGAGTTGACGAGCATGATCGAAGCCCAGAGAAGCTACACCGCGAATTCCAAGGTCTTCCAGACAGGCGCCGACCTGATGGACGTCCTTGTGAACCTCAAGCGATAGCACGGGCCTTCGGGGGACAGGGCTAGGGGATGTCGCTCACGACCGCGCTTGGAATTGCGAAACAGTCGCTGCAAGCGACTTCGCGCCAGACTGCGGTCGTGTCGCAGAACATCACCAACGTCAACAATCCGGACTACACCCGCCGCAACGCGGTCGTCGCCAGCGAGGCGCCGGGCGCACGGGTCGTCGTCATCCAGCGCGTCGCCAGCGACGCGTTGTTCCGGGCCAATCTGTCGGCGGTCTCCGCTTACGAAGGCCAAGGCACAGTTCGCGCCGGCATCGACACCATGGCGCAGGCCGTGAACGGCATCGACAACGCCAACTCGCCGGCCAAGACATTGGGATCGCTCTTTGAAGCGATGCAGCTCTATTCGGACAATCCTGCCAAGGCCTCGCTGGGCGAGAACGCCATCGAGGCGGCACGCCAGGTTGTTCGGTCGCTCAACGACGGCGCAGCTGCGATCAACGCGCAGCGAACCGACGCCGACAAGCAGATTTCGGGCGCGGTCGATGAACTGAACGGCTTGTTGGAGGATTTCCACTCCGCCAACAGCGCCATCGTCTTCGGCACGCAGAGCGGTCGCGATGTGTCCGACCAGCTCGACCGACGGGACGCGATCCTCAAGCAGATTTCCCAATACGTCCCGATCTCGACGATCACGCGCGAAAACAACGATATGGTGCTGACCACCGCATCGGGCGCCACCCTGTACGAGACCTCGCCGCGCAGCGTCACATTCCAGCCCAAGCCCGGCTATGACGCCACAACGCTCGGCAACTCGGTCTATATCGACGGGGTCCCGCTCAAGGCCGGCACGGGGGGCGACACGGATGCGGGTGGCAAGATTGCCGCAATGCTGCAGATCCGCGATGGGGTAGCGCCCGCGATCCAGGCTCAGCTGGACGAAGTGGCGCGCGGCCTTCTGATGGCTTTCGCCGAGACCGATCAAACCGGCGGAGCGGCGCCGGCACTGGCCGGCCTGTTCACCTGGAGCGGCGGACCCGGTCTGCCTCCGGCCGGAATCGTATCGGTCGGCCTGGCCGGGTCCCTGTCCGTCAACGTCGCGATGGACTCGCGCCAGGGCGGCAACCCGACCGTATTGCGCGATGGCGGCGCCAATGGCGCGGCATATGTCGCCAACACCGCGGCGAACGCTTCATTCTCGGCACTGCTGATCGGCTACTCCGGCAATCTCGACCAGTCGATCGCGTTTGATCCGACGACCGGCGGCGGCACGAATGTCAGCGTCATGGACTACTCGGCCAACATCATCGGCTGGCTCGAAAATCTCCGGCAGCAGACAACCCGCGCCGAAGAAAACAAGAGTGCGCTGGTCGTCCGGACGGCGGAGTCTCTGTCGAATGAGACCGGCGTGAACATGGATCAGGAGATGTCGCTCTTGCTTGAGCTCGAGCATTCCTATGAGGCCTCGGCACGCCTGATCAAGGCGGTCGACGAGATGCTCGCCAACCTGATCGCAATGGTGGGATAGCCGCTCATGAAAGCATCCTACGTTTCTTCCACCGCCATCAACCAGGCCCTCCGCTACTCGATGATGCGGATGCAAACTGAGCTTGTGTCGGCCCAGAAGGAGAGCACGACGCTGCGGGTTGCCGATGTCGGCCTCGCGCTCGGCACGCGTACAGGTCAATCCGTTTCGCTTGCCCGCGACGTCGAGCGCCTCAACGGCATCATCGATTCCAATTCGCTCATCTCGTCGCGCCTCGCGTCAACGCAGGACGTCCTCGACCAGCTGACCTCCCGGGCGGAGGAGTTTCGCTCGACACTGTCGGCGGCTGTGTCCGGCAGCACCGGCAGGAGCGTGGTGCAGGCTGACGGCGCAGCGATGCTGGAACTCCTCACATCGACGCTGAACACCAGCATCGACGGCCAATATCTGTTTGCCGGCATCAACACCGACGTCAAGCCGATCGCAAATTTCAGCGATCCCGCATCGCCGAACAAGATCGCCTTCGACAACGCGTTCATGACGCATTTCGGCTTTTCGCAAACCGACCCTGCCGCATCCACCATTACAGGCGCGCAGATGGACACCTTCCTCACCAACGTCGTCGAGCCGCAGTTTCTGGGCGCCGGCTGGAATGCCAACTGGTCCGGGGCAACCGATCAGCCGATCGTGTCGCGCATCGCCCTGAACGAGACTGCCGAGACGTCCGTCAGCGCCAATATTACCGGCATCCGCAAGCTTGCGATGGTCGCCGCGATTACCGCCGAGCTGATGAAGGGGCCGCTCAATTCCGGCGCGGCAACGGCGTTGAACACGCGCGCGCTCGGCCTCGTCGTCGAAGGCATCGCGGAAGTCACCGATCAAAGGACGCTGACGGGCGTCGCCGAGAGGCGCGTGACCAATGCATCCGAACGCATCGACACACAGGTCAACCTCTTCGAAAGGACGATCAACGACATGGAGGGGGTCGACATGTACGAGGCCGCCACCCGCGTCTCCGCGCTCGTCTCCCAGATCGAGACTGCCTACACCCTCACGTCGCGTATCCAACAGTTAAGCCTGCTCAGATTCATGAGCTGATCCGCAACCTTCTGACAGCCTGCCGGGACCCAACCAGAATGTACCAATTCTCCTACGCGGACATCCAGACCGACTCCATCGCGGACGCAAAGGATCGCGAGCGCCAGTTGCTGGATCGCTCGATCGACATGTTGGTCGCGGCTCAAAAGGCCGGCGTCGACTCGCATCAGGCGATAGAGGCGATCCACTTCATGAACCGCGTCTGGACAAGCTTCCTCGACGATCTCGGCAATCCAGAGAACGAGTTGCCGAAGGAGCTGCGCGCCAACCTGATCTCGATCGGGCTGTGGCTGCTGCGCGAAGCGGAAGCCGTCAGGCAGGGAACCTCCAACAATTTCGACGGGCTGATCGAAGTCTCTCAGATCATCAGGGACGGAATTCAATGAAGAACACGCTGCGGATCTCGCTCAAGCCGAACGAGAAGATCTATATCAATGGCGCGGTCGTGAAGGTCGACCGCAAGGTCGCGATCGAGTTCCTGAACAACGTGCAGTTCCTGATGGAAAACCACGTCCTTCAACCCGAGCAGGCAACCACGCCGCTGCGCCAGCTTTACTTCATCGTCCAGGTCATCCTGATGACGCCGGGCTCTGCCGACGAGGCGCGCGCGATGTTCCGCCGCTCGCTGCCGCTTCTGCTGGCAAGCTTCCGCGACGAACATATCCTGTCGACCCTCAAGAACGTCGATCGCCTCGTGAGCGAAGGCCAGGTCTACGACGCCCTGAAGTCGATCCGCGGCCTTTACGCACTCGAAGCCGAGATCCTCGACGACAGCGCGGCGCGCTCGCGGGGCAACGTCCTTCACGCCGCCGCAGGAGCCGCATGATGAACGTTGCAGCCGTCAACAACAATGCAGCCCAGAACACCGCCTCCGCTGCCCCGAGCAGCAATACGGTCGACTACCAGTCTTTCCTGAAATTGCTGGTCGCCCAGATGAAGCATCAGGATCCGACGGCCCCGATGGAATCGACCGACTTCGTCGCGCAGCTCGCGACGTTCAGCCAGGTCGAGCAGTCCGTCCAGGTCAACGCCAAGCTCGACCAATTGCTGCAATCGTCCCAGCTCTCGCAGGCAAGTTCGATCATCGGCCGCACCGTGACCTCGGCCGACGGCACGATCAGCGGCAAGGTCGCGGAAGTGCGCCTGTTCAGCGACGGCATCATCGCCGTGTTGGATGACAAGCGCGAAGTGCCGATGCTTCCCGGCGTTCGGATCAGTTAGCCAATGAACGAGGCCGACGCCCTTGAGATCGTCCAGGCGGCGATCTGGACCGTGCTGATTGCGTCCGCGCCCGCGGTCATCGCGGCCATGGTCGTCGGCATCGGCATCGCGCTCCTGCAGGCGCTGACCCAGGTGCAGGAAATCACGCTGACATTCGTGCCCAAGATCGTCGCGATCCTGCTCGCCATGGTGCTGACCGGCCCCTTCGTCGGCGCGCAGATCTCGTCTTTTTCGGGCATCGTCTTCCAGCGGATCGAAACCGGGTTCTGACCGCTTCCGGCCGATAGGACAATTTCACGCAAGTTTGGCTGGCTAGGGTGAGCGGCGCGCCGTCTTTGGGCGCGATCCTGCAAGAGGACCGCCTTTGGCCCTGATCGAAGCCCTTCCCAAAGTGGCCAACGCCCGCAACGGGCGCGACGTCGGCTTCGCCATCGGCATCGTGGCGATTCTATGCATTCTGTTTCTGCCGATTCCGCCGTTCCTGATCGACATCGGCCTGGCCTTCTCGATCGCCATCTCGGTGCTGATCCTTATGGTGGCGCTGTGGATCCAGCGGCCGCTCGATTTCTCGTCGTTCCCGACCATCCTGCTGATCGCGACAATGCTGCGCCTGTCGCTGAACATCGCGACGACGCGCGTGATCCTGTCGCACGGCAACGAAGGCACCAACGCCGCCGGCTACGTCATCGGCGGGTTCTCGAACCTCGTCATGAGCGGCGATTTCGTCATCGGCATCATCGTCTTCTCGATCCTGCTGATCGTGAATTTCATCGTCATCACCAAGGGCTCGACCCGTATCGCCGAAGTCGGCGCGCGCTTCACCCTGGACGCAATCCCCGGCAAGCAGATGTCGATCGACGCCGACCTCTCGGCCGGACTGATCAACGAGAAAGAAGCGCAATCCAGGCGCCGCGAACTCGAGGAGGAAAGCTCCTTCTTCGGCTCGATGGACGGCGCCTCCAAATTCGTCCGCGGCGACGCGATCGCCGGCCTGATCATCACCGCCGTCAACATTGTCGGCGGCATCGTCATCGGCTATGCCCGCCACGACATGCAGCTCGGCGAAGCGGCGGAAGTCTTCGTCAAGCTGTCAGTCGGCGATGGTCTCGTGACGCAGATTCCCGCCCTCATCGTCTCGCTCGCCGCCGGCCTGCTGGTGTCGAAGGGCGGCACCCGGGGCTCGGCCGACCAGGCCGTCATGGGCCAGCTCAGCGCCTATCCGCGCGCGCTATACGTCGCCGCGCTCTTGCTCGTGATCCTCGCTCTGTTGCCCGGCCTCCCGATACTCCCCTTCATCAGCCTGGCGCTGATCATGGGCTTCATCGGCTACATCATTCCAAAGAGACAGCAGCAGCGCGATGCAGTCGCCGCCGGACTCGAGCAGCAGAAGCAGATGCTGAAGGAAGAAGAAGAGCGCAACTCGGTCAAGGAATCGCTGAAGACCGCCGAGATCGAGCTTCTGATCGGCAAGCAGCTGTCCACGAAGCTGGTCACGGGGCACCAGGAACTCGCCTTCCGCATGGGCAAGATGCGCAAGAAGTTCGCGCAGCAATACGGGTTCGTCGTGCCGGAAGTGAAGCTGACGGACGACTTCGCCATCCCGGGCAAGACTTACCAGATCAAGGTGCACGGCACCGTGGTCGCCGAGAACCAGATGCGGGTCGGCGAGTTGATGGTGCTGCTCGGCGCCAAGGGCGAACCGGACATGCCGGGCGAAGAGGTGCGCGAGCCAGCCTTCGGCATGCGCGCCTTTTCGGTCCACGAAATGTTCGCCGACGATCTGAAGCGCGACGGCTACACCTTCGCCGACAACATGTCGGTGCTGCTGACGCACCTGTCCGAAGTGATCCGCAACAACCTGCCGCAGCTCCTGTCCTATAAGGACATGAAGGCGCTGCTCGACCGGCAGGACCCGGAATACAAGAAGCTCGCGGACGACATCTGCACCACGCATATCTCCTATCCGGGCCTGCAGGCCGTGCTGAAACTGCTGCTCGCCGAGCGGGTCTCGATCCGCAACCTGCATCTGATCATCGAGGCGATCGCCGAAATCGCGCCTCATGTCCGCCGCACCGAGCAGATCGTCGAGCATGTCCGCATCCGCATGTCGCAGCAGATCTGCGGCGACCTCTCCGAAGGCGGTGTGCTCAAGGTGCTGCGGCTCGGCAACCGCTGGGACCTCGTGCTCCACCAGAGCCTGAAGCGCGACGCCAAGGGCGAGGTCCGCGAGTTCGACATCGATCCGCGGCTGCTTGAGGAATTCGGCCAGGAAGCGGGCAAGGCGATCCGCGGCCACATCGATGCCGGCGACCGTTTCGCCATCGTCACCGCGCCGGATGCGCGTCCGTACGTGCGGATGATCATCGAACGGCTGTTCCCCACCCTACCCGTCCTCAGCCATGTCGAAATCGCCAAGGGCGTCGAGATCCGGGTTCTGGGCGCGGTCTCGTGAATGCGACGATCCCCGATCTGGTGATCGCGGCATTCGTCGCCTTCTGCCGGGTCGGCGGCTGCTTCCTCGTCATGCCGGGCCTCTCCAGCGTGCGGGTTCCGATGCAGGTCAGGCTCTTCGTCGCGGTGGCGGCCACGATGGCGCTGCTGTCGCATATGTGGGACTCGATCCTGCCCTTCGTCCAGCAAACCCCCGATGCCCTCCTGCTGCTCGTTCTCTCCGAAACCCTGATCGGCGCGCTGATCGGCCTGATGGCGCGGTTCTATGTTCTGGCGCTGCAGTTCATGGGCACCGCCATCGCCACGATGATCGGCTATGGCAGCGGGATGGGCGCCGGCATCGAAGAGGGCGAGCCTCAGGCCGCGCTCGCGTCGATCCTCTCCTTCTCGGCCCTGCTGCTGCTCTTCGTGCTGAACTTCCACCACGAGGTGATCAAGGCGATCGTGCTGTCCTATCGGCTTGCGCCCCTGAACCTGTTCTTCAATCCGCAGTCGGCGCTCGTCGATCTGACCGATACGATCTCGGAGGCGTTTTTCGTGATGCTGCGCCTGGGCAGCCCGTTTCTCGCCTATTCCTTGCTGGTCAATATCGCCATCGGTTTCATCAACAAGCTGACGCCGCAGATTCCGGTCTACTTCATCTCGCTGCCCTTCGTCATCGCCGGCGGCTTGATCCTGCTCTATTTCGGTTCGTCGGTCTTCCTGTCGCTCTTCGCAGACAGTTTCGTTTCCGTCACCGTTGGTCGGTAACAATGGCCACGCGGACGCAGCGCCTGAAGCAGCTCGTCGCCCTGCAGGAGCGCGTGAAGGAAATCCACGAAACGCGGCGCGCCGGCTTCCTCGCCAAGGCTGCGGCGGCAGACCGCGACATTGCCGAGGTCCTTGCCCGGCGCTCCGATGACGGATCGCTTTCCGATCTCTTTCCGGATGTCTACGCCCGCTTCGTCGACCGCACGATCGCGATACGGCGCGAGAACGAGGAACTGGCGGCCGAGGAAGGCCGCAAGGTCGCGGCCGAGACCGCACGGACGAACATGGTCGAGCGCAGCTACCGCGAAGCTCTTCGCGACGACGAGCGCAAATCAGAGGAACGCGCCGCGCTCGACGCGGTGGAGCAGCGCCTCGGGCGCGGATAAACGGCACAAGCCTGCCACAAGTTTAATGCGCCACATTGGCGTCGATCGAAACAGCCAGGAGGCGGTTCTTGACATCGGGTATCGCACTGGAAGGCGTGGCAGGAGCCGGGCGGGCGCAGAACGCGTCCGAAGTCCTGGCCACCGACACGCGCGCCGAGCGGATCGCGAAGGCAGCGGCCCAGGCCAGCGCCACCCGCGCCTCGGCCATCGCGCTCGCCAGCCGGCCCGGCGACGCCCGCGCCGTGCCGGAAACCTTCCGGAAATTCGAGGGCATGGTGTTGCAGACCTTTGTCCAGTCGATGCTCCCCGAGGAGAGCGAGTCGGTCTATGGCCAGGGACTGGCCGGCGACATGTGGAAGTCCTTCCTCGCCAAGGAAATCGCCGACCAGATGGCCCGGTCGGGCGGCATCGGCATCGCCGACCGGGTGCTGGGTGACCACTACCTCTCCGGTGAAAAGAAGGTCCCCGTGTCGGGCCTCCCGGGCAGCGCCGAAAAGACCGGACTGGCCGAACAGGAATTGCTGTCGACCGCACTCGTCCAGGAAATGCAGCGCACGATGGTGAAGGCGATGGACGATGACCTGGCCGCCGCCGGGCGTTCGGGCTCAGGCGGCAACAAGTGATCATGTGGGTGACCATGTCATGAGCGAAACAGCATTCTATTCTCCTGGCCAGTCGCAACTCGCGGTGGTGCAGCCCGATCGCCCCGCGGGCGTGCAAACCGTCGGCTCGATCAGTGCCATCATCGATCGCATCGAAGAGGCCATCGAGACCGAGACGACGTCGATCAAGTCGGACCGGACGTTCGACATCCGCGCATCCAACGCGCGCAAGAGCCGCTATCTGTACGAATTGAACCGGGCGATGAAGGGCATCGCTCAGCGTGACTTCGTCGAGATGCACCGCGAGGGCATTCTGCGCCTCAAGACCAAGCTGGCGGCCAATGAAGCCGCGATCCTCGCCCATCTGAGCGCCGTCACCGAAGTCGCCGCGATCATCCAGTCCGCTATTGAGCGCGCCGAAACCGACGGCACCTATTCCACCAACGCTTTCCAGCGGGCCTGACGAGGACATGGCTTCCAGATGATCAAGTTCGTCATCGCCGCGATCTGGATCTGCGCCGTCACCGTCGGCTCGATCTTCTTCGCGTTCTCGTCGGCGAGCGAAAAGACGGACACCGCAGCGCCCGCGCCATTCTTCGGCGGCCTGGACTATGTGAAGACCGACGTTATTTCCGTGCCGATCGTCAAGGACGGCGGCGTCGCCGGCTATTTCATCGCCCGCTTCGTCTACACGGCGGATCCGGCCCGGCTGGCCGCGATGACCGTGCCGGCCGAGGCGATCCTCATCGACGAGGTCTTCACCTATCTCTATTCGAACCCGTCGATCGATTTTTCCCGTGCGGATCGGCTCGACATCGACGCTTTCCGCAACGGGCTGCGTGACAGCCTCAACAAGCGGATCGGCGAGGACCTGATCAAGGAAGTCCTGATGGAGCAGGTCGACTATCTGTCGAAGCAGGAAATCCGCGACAACGCGATGAAGCGCCGCGCCCCGCCAAAGGCCGCGCCTCTGCCCGAAGCGCCGAAGCCAAGCGCCCACTGACGGCGATCAGCTGAAATTCGGCTTCCGCTTCTCAAGGAAAGCCTTCAGGCCCTCCTTGGCGTCCGCGCCGGTTTGCGACAGCGCCGCGCTCAGGCTTTCGGCGTAAAGCCCGTCGCCGCGGCTCATGTCGTCGATCCGCGAGATCGAATGGATGATCAGATAATTGACGAGCGACGCATTGGACGCGATGTCGGCCGCGAGATCGAGCGCTTTCGCCAGCGCCTCGCCTTCCCCGACCAGATAGTGCGCGAGGCCCAGCCTGTTGCCCTCGTCGGCGCCATAGACCCGCCCGGTCAGCATCATCTCGGTCATCCGGTCGGCGCCGAGAATGCGCCCGATCCGCACCGTCGCGCCGCCGCCGACGAAAATGCCGCGCTTGCCTTCCGGAAGCTGGAACCGCACCGATGGCTCGGCGACGCGGACATGGCAGGACGCCGCAATCTCGAGTCCGCCACCGATCACGGACCCCGTCAGGGCCGCGACCACCGGCAGGCCACCGAACTGGATCATGTCCATCAAATCATGCCAGCGCCGCGAATGGCGAAGCACCTCGACAGGCTCGCGCTCCGACTGTTCGCCAAGATCAAGCCCGGCCGAGAAATGTCCGCCCGACCCGGCGATCACCACGGCCCGGACATCCTTCGGCGGGTTGGTGAAAAACGCCCGCAGCCCCTCCGCCAGCGCATCGTTGATGGCGTTCCGCTTCGCCGCCCGTTCGAATGTCAGCACGGCAATGTCGCCACGAAGGCTGACCGCGACCGGGTTTGCTTCGTTCGCGCCTTGCAGGATGCGGTGTTCCATTGCGGCCATGCCTCATCTCCCACCCGCACTCGATAAGCTTGCCCGGGTCAAATTGTTTTGTATCATAACATTCTCGACGCGTTCAAGCACGTGCCGATCGTCGTCCACGATCACGCAGACTTGGACCAATTGAGGTGGCGGATGCGCCAAGTCAGGGAGAAGTCGCCGGTTCTTCGCGCTATGATGCCGACACGCAGCCGCGATTCGAGACCGGCGACGCAAGGCGGATGCAACGGGTCGAAATCAGTTTGTTCGAGGTGACATGACGATCGACAACAGGCCGCAGCCTGCAGCCAAATCCAGCCAGGACCCGGACGGTTCGAACCCCAGGACGGTGCCGCCGGAAAAAGAAGGCATCATTGGCTACAAACTGCGCCGCGCGCAGCTGTTCGTATTCCACGACTTTCTGTCCACCTTCGCCAAGATGAAGCTGCGCCCGGCGGAATTTTCGGCACTCTCGATGATCGCCAACTCGCCGGGGTTGAAACAGAGCGAGATCGCCGAGGCGCTGGGCATCAAGCGGGCCAATTTCGTCGCGCTGATGGACGGGCTGGAAGAGCGCGGCCTTGCCGACCGCCGCAAGGGCGATGTCGACAAGCGCTCGCATTCGCTCCACCTGACGCCGGAAGGCCAGCGCTTCGTCAAGAAGATGGTCGCGACCTGGAACGAGCATGAAGACAGGATGATCGAACGCCTCGGCGGCCCCGGTGAACGCGACAAGCTGATCGAACTGCTGGACCGGCTGTTGGCAGGGCAACCGGCGGCCGACGAGAATTAGCCTCTAGCTGGACTCGAATCCCCATCCGTCGGCCCGTCCGCCGAAAATACGAGCTACTGAGTCCAGGCGCTGCTCCGTCTCGGTGATCAGCTCGCATGACGGAACCATCGCCAGCGACACTTGCGTATTCCAGCACTCCTCTTCCGGATACTCTTCGATGGTCACGGCAAGACCTTCGCCGGCTACCTGAACGGCGAAGAGACGAGCTGCAGCTTCATCCTGGAAGATGTGTTGGAAATCGAGCGTCCTCGGAGAACCCAAGTCTATGCCCCTATTGGCAAATCTCGTCAGCACTTCGAGATTCTCGTCATAGAGCGACATGCATTTGTCCTTATGTCAGTGCCGCTGGAGACTAGGTTGCGCCCCTCAACCCCGCAATCACCTCGTCGGGGATCGTATACCCCTTGATCCGCTCCGAATTCTCAGGGTCCACGCCCACCCAGACCCGCGTCTCGCGCGCCTCGATCGCCAGCGCGTCGCCTTTGTAGACGCGATGCTGGATGTCGAAGGACGAGCGGCGGATATCCGTCGCCTGGCTCTCGATCCGGATCAAATCGCCATAGCGCGACGGGATGATGAACTTCGCGCCGGTATCGACCATCGGAATGCCGACGATGCCGTAATGCTTCGTCCAGGCGATCTTCTTCATCCCGAGCGCCTTTTCCAGCAGGTAGCCGGTCGAGCCGTCGAACATGGCGAAGTAGCGCGGATAGAACACGATACCGGCGGCGTCGCAGTCGCCCCACTCGATCTCGACGTCGCGGCTGTTCATCAACAAGTCGCTCGCTCCTATGGTGTTGTCAGGTCGTGGACACTACCCCCACCCCTACCCCTCCCCACAAGGGGGAGGCAGACCTCGCGTGCCGCTTGGCTCATCGCGATAACTGGCTCGTCCGAGATCGGGCTCCAGTTCCCCTCCCCCTTGTGGGGAGGGGCAGGGGTGGGGGTATCCAACAGTTCACGCTGCATCGACATTCTCGACCAGGATCGCAATCCCCTGCCCGCCGCCGATGCAGGCCGACGCAATGCCGTAGCGCAGGCCCGACCGCTTCAGTTCGCGCGCCACGGTGGTCGTGATGCGGACGCCGGTGGCGCCCAGCGGGTGGCCAATCGCAATCGCCCCGCCATTGACGTTGGTCTTCGCCTCATCGAGCCCCAGTTCGCGGATGCAGGCCATGATCTGTGCGCCGAAGGCTTCGTTGATCTCGATCCGATCGATGTCGTCCAGCGTCAGCCCCGTTTCGTCGAGCAGCGCGCGGATCGCCGGCACCGGGCCGATGCCCATGATGTGTGGCGGCACGCCGACCGTCGCCGCGGCCACGATGCGCGCCAGCGGCGCCTTCCCGGCCCTGGCGGCCGCCTCGCTCGAGCCGACCAGCGCCGCCGCTGCGCCATCGACCACGGCCGACGAGTTCCCGCCCGTCTGCACGCCGCCGAAGGCCGGCCTGATCTTCGCCAGCGCCTCGTAAGGCGACGGGCGGACATGGCTGTCCCTGGTCACGCTCTCGACGCCTCGCGGCAGGCGGATGCCACGCGCGGCATATCCTTCCTGCTCGAACATCTCACTCGTCACTGCGACGATCTCCCCATCGATGAACCCGTCACCTTGAGCGGCCAGCGCCCGGTTGAACGAGCGCTCGGCGAAACGGTCGACCTCCTCGCGGGAGATCTGGTAGTCGCGGGCGAGGTTTTCGGCCGTATGGCCCATCGTGCACGACACCGCCGGATCGAGCAGCGCTTCCCAGAGAAAGTCCTTGAACGCCACCTGCCCCATCTTGAAGCCGTTGCGGTGCGTGTAGGCGGCGACCGGATTGCGGCTCATCGATTCCGCCCCGACGCACAGCGCCAGCTCCACCCGGTTCAGCGACACCATGTCGGCCGCCTGCACCAACACTTCGATACCGGTGCCACAGATCCGCTGCACCAGATGCGCCGGCCGCTCCAGCGGCACGCCGGCGTAGAGGCCGATATGGCGCGGCGTCATGTAGGCGTCGAACGAAGCTTGTGCCATCGAGCCCGCGATCGTCGTGCCGACGTCCTTCGCGTCGACGCCCGCCTTCTCCAGCACGGCGCGGGCGGCCTTGATTCCGAGGTCGATCGGCGAGATTTCGGCGAAGGCGCCGGTATAGTCGACGAAGGGCGTGCGCACGCCGTCGATCAGCCAGGCATCCTCGAACCGGTAGCGAAGGCCTCTCTCTGCGGTCATTTGCTCTTCCTTGCGACGAGAACGTGGGGTGGCGGGGGCTCGGCGTAGAGATCGTCGACCAGGTTCGCCCGCGCCGCGGTCACAGCGCGCTGGTTGATCGAGCCCTTGTCGGTTATCTCGCTCCTGTCGATCGCCGGCGGCGTGTCGAGCACGACGACGCGCGCGACGAAGGATGCGCTGCCGGTCGCGGTCCTCGCCAACGCGTCGAGCCTCTCCTGGAACAGCGCCCGCAGCGCCGGGCTGTCCGCGAGATCCGGCTCCGCGGCCACGGCCAGGTCCGGCGCGATCTTGCGCGCCGCATCCACGTCGAGGAACAGCAGCGCACCGATATGGTTGCGGTCGATCCCGGTCAGCACCGCCTCGCGCACATAGGGCGCGAAGCCGCGGATGATCGCGCCCTTGACCGAAGCGAGGTTGACCCAGGTTCCGGTGTTGAGCTTGAAGTCCTCCGATACGCGCCCGTCGAACAGGAGACCCTTGTTGACGTCCTGCGGATCGACGAACTTCAGCGCGTCGCCGATCATGTAATAGCCTTCATCGTCGAAGCACTCGGCGGTCTTGTCCGGCTGGCGCCAGTAGCCCGGCGTGACGTTCGGCCCGCGTAGGCGCACCTCCATCTTGTCGCCGTTCGGCACCAGCTTCAGCTCCAGGCCGGGCGCCGGCAGGCCCACCTCGCCCGGCCGCTCGACGGCCCAGGTCGTGGTGAAGGCGAAGGGCGCGGTCTCCGTCGCGCCATAGCCGGTGATGATCATGATCCGCCCGCCCGTCGCCTCCCGCGCGATGCGGTCGAGCCCGTCCCAGACATGCTGCGACAGTCCGGCGCCCGCATATTGCATCAGGTTCAGCCGCGAGAAGAAGGTCCGGCGCAGCCGCTCGTTGCGCTCGAAATGGTCGAGCAGCATCTCGTAGCCCTTCGGCACGTTGAAGTAGAGCGTCGGCGCGATCTCCTCCAGATTGCGCACCGTCTTCAGGATGCCGGCCGGCGTCGGGCTGCCGTCGTCGATGTAGAGCGTGCCGCCATTGTGCAGCGTGATGCCGAAATTGTGGTTGCCGCCCGCCGTGTGGTTCCACGGCAGCCAGTCCACCATCACCGGCGGTTCGTCCTGCAGGAAGGCCAGCGCCGACGCGATCATCACCTGGTTGCAGGTCATCATCCGCTGCGTGTTGATCACCGCCTTCGGCATACCGGTGGAGCCGGACGTGAACAGAAATTTCGACACCGTGTCGGGTGTCACGGCCGCGTCGGCCGCGTCCACAGCCGGCGTGGCGACCGTGATAGCCGCGCATTCGAACATCACCGTCGGCAGGTCCGAGACGGGGTCGCGGGCAGTCAGCAGCATCATGTCGGGCGTGCGGATCGCCCGCAGCGCCTTATCGTAGGGTTGCCCGTCGGCAACGAAGATCATCCCCGGCGTCAGCAGGCCGACGAGATAGCGCAGCTTCTGGTGGTCGGCCGAGACGAGCGAATAGGCCGGCGACACCGGTGCGATCGGAATGCCGGCCATCATCGCCGCAAGCGCCAGCAGCCCGTGCTCCATCGAATTGCCCGACAGGACCATCAGCGGCCGCTCTGCCGAGAGCCCGTGGTCGATGAGAAACTGGGCCAGCGACCGCGCTTTTGCCAGCGCCTGCGCATAGGTGATCCGCCGCCATTCGCCGTCCGGCCCGCGATCGGCCAGGAACACGGTGTCGGGCCGCTCCCGCGCCCAGCGGACGAGATGGTCGGTCATCGATCGCGGATAGCCGCCCAGCGCCGCGCGCGGCCGGACGAGCATCGCTCCGTCCGCCCTCGCCTCCAGATCGGCCGCGAGGTCGCCCATTCTGACCGGCCGCATGCCCGGCTCCTCAACCAGCGGCATTCAATTCCTCCCACAGATTGTTATCAGTTATAACAATAGGCGGAAACCAGTTCAAGGGCCCGACGATCCCTCAGCCGGCTCAATCTCGGCGACGAGATCGCCCGCACGCACCTGCTCGCCGGCCACGACATGGATCGCGGCAATGCGACCGTCCATCTGCGCCAGCAGCGCATTTTCCATCTTCATCGCCTCGATCATCGCCACCATCCGCCCCTTGGCGACCGCGTCGCCAGCCTTGACCTCGACCGCCCGTACGAGGCCGGACACCGGTGCGACGATGCGGGTTGAATCGACAGCCCGGGCGCGGCGCGCGAGCGGATCGGGCTCGTTGAAGCGGAAGGTCGTCCCGTCCCGGTCGACATACAGATCGTGGTCCGAGCGCATCGCTGCAACTGTCGACCGAACGCCGTCGATGGTGAACTCCAGGCGATCCCCCGAGAGCGTTGCCGCCTCAATCGGCGCGGCTTGGCCATCCACCGAAACGCCGGCAAACCGCCCGCGTTCGAACCGCACGGCCGTCTCGCGCCGCACTTCGCCGCAGACAAGCGTGATCGGACAGAGCGCAACGCCGCTCGATCGGAACCAGCTTCCGCCATCGACCAGGGCGAGCGCAGCAGCGGCGAGCGCGAAGTCGCCTGCCTGCGGCGCCGGCGCGGTCAGGATGTCGGCCTGCTCCGAGATCCAGCGGTCAATCAGTCCGGTTGTCATTTCGCCGGCGCGAAATGCGTCCGTATCGAGCAGGTCGATCAGGAAGCGGCGGTTGATGGCGATGCCGAACAGCGGGTTGGACACGATCGCGGCGCGCAGCCGCGCGATCGCCTCGGCGCGGTCGCGGCCATGTGCCATCACCTTTGCGATCATCGGATCGTAGTATGGCGTCACCGCACCGCCTTCCGCCACGCCATTGTCGATCCGCACCCCCTGCCCCGATGCATCCGGACGCCAGCGCACGATCTCCCCGCTCTGCGGCCGGAACCCGTCATACGGATCCTCGGCATAGAGCCGCGCTTCGATCGCGTGGCCGGAGAGCGTGACGTCGTTCTGGCTTGCCGGCAGCCGCTCGCCACCAGCCACGCGCAACTGCCACTCGACGAGGTCGAAGCCGGTCACCATCTCGGTCACCGGATGCTCGACCTGCAGCCGCGTGTTCATCTCGAGGAAATGGTAGCAGCTGTCCGCGCCGACGATGAACTCGACCGTGCCGGCGCCCTGGTAGCCCACCGCCAGCGCCGCCTTCAACGCGTCCGCGCCCATCGCCGCGCGCAACACGGCCGAGACGAATGGCGACGGCGATTCCTCGACGATCTTCTGGTGCCGCCGCTGCGCCGAACAATCCCGCTCGCCGAGATGGATGCAGTTGCCTTGGCTGTCGGCAAAGACCTGGATCTCGATATGCCGCGCATCGGTGACCAGCTTCTCGATCAGCATCCTGCCGTCGCCAAAGGCGTTCTCCGCCTCGCGCCGCGCGCTTTCCAGCGCACCTGCAAAATCTGCCGCGTCATCGACCCGCCGCATGCCGCGCCCCCCGCCGCCGGCCGAAGCCTTGATCAGCACCGGAAACCCAATCCGGCCCGCTTCCCGCAGCAGCGTTTCCGGCGACTGGTCGTCACCCTCGTAGCCCGGCACGACGGGCACCCCCGCCTCGATCATCAGCCGCTTGGCGCGCGCCTTGTCGCCCATGGCGTGGATCGCCGACGGCGGCGGGCCGACGAAGACGATCCCGGCCTCCGCGCATCTCGTCGCAAAGGCGCTGTTCTCCGACAGGAACCCATAGCCGGGATGAATGGCGTCCGCCCCCGCCCGCCGCGCCGCATCCAAAATCGCCTCACCGTCGAGATAGGATTCCGCCGGCATCGGCCCGCCGATCCGCACCGCCCTGTCCGCCATATCGACATGCAGCGCATCGGTATCTGCGTCGCTGTAGACCGCGACCGTGGCGATCCCCATCCGCTTTGCCGTGCGCATGATGCGGCAGGCGATCTCGCCGCGGTTGGCGACCAGCAGCGTTCGGATCCCGGTCATCAGTTGGCCTTGGCCGCCTTATTGCTGGTTCCCGGCAAAGTTCCTTCCAGCTTGCAGATGATCCCGAGCATGATCTCGTCCGCACCCGCGCCGATCGAGACCAGCCGCGTGTCGCGGTAGGCGCGGCTCACCGGATTGTCGGCCGTGAACCCCATCCCGCCCCAGTATTGCAGGCAGGCATCCGTCAGCTCGCGCGCCAGCCGCCCGGTCTTCAGCTTCGCCATCGACGCCAGCTTGGTGACATCCTTGCCGGCCACATATTGCTCGATGGCGCTCCAGGTCAGCGCCCGCAACAGCTCGACCTCGCTGCGCAATTCCGCCAGCCGGAAATGCACCACCTGGTTGTCGAGGATGGATTTTCCGAACGCCACCCGGTCGCGCGTGTAGTCGATCGTCAGGTCGATCAGCCGGTCGAAACCCTTGATCGAACTCGCCGCCGAATAGAGCCGCTCCTCCTGGAACTGCAGCATCTGATAGGTGAAGCCCATGCCTTCCTGGCCGATGACATTCGCCTGCGGCACGCGCACCTCGTCGAAGAACAGCTGCGCCGTGTCGGACGAGTGCATGCCGATCTTGTGGATCTTCTGCTTCGAAATGCCCTTGGCGTCCATCGGCACGCAGATCAGCGACTTGTTCTTGTGCGCCGGGCCGTCCGACGTATTGGCCAGCAGGCAGCACCAATCGGCCTTCAAGCCATTGGTGATCCACATCTTGGTACCGGAGATCACATAGTCGCCACCGTCCTTGCGCGCCGTCGTCTTCGCCGCCGACACGTCCGAGCCCGCGCCCGGTTCCGAGACGCCAAGGCAGCCGACCACATCGCCGGCGATGGAGGGCGCGAGAAACGTCTTTTTCACATGGTCCGAGCCGAACCGGTTCAGCGCCGGCGTGCACATGTCGGTATGCACTCCGATCGCCATCGGCACGCCGCCCGCATGGCACAGGCCCAGCTCCTCGGCCATGATCATCGAATAGGAGAAATCGAGCCCCAGCCCGCCATGTTCGGTGTCGTATTTGATGCCAAGCAGGCCGAGATCGCCGAGCTTCTTGAACAGTTCGTGCGACGGAAACTCCTCCGCCGCCTCCCATGCGTCGACATGCGGGTTGATCTCGGTGTCGACGAACTTCGCCACCGTGCGGCGAAGCGATTCATGTTCGGCGGTGAACTGCATAGTGATCCTCCCAATGATCGTTCCGCCGCCGGGTCGCGCCCGGGGACAGTTTACTTTCTTCCCGCAGACAGGCGGGGCAGCTGAAAGCGTGGCGCTGGCGGGAAAAAGTAAACTGTCCCCTGCACTACATCCTCGCCACGCCAAAGGTGTTCGGCCGCAACTCCCGCGCCGCGCCCTCCGCCGCGATCGCCAGGCACAGCGCCAGAACGCTGCGCGTATCCCGCGGATCGATGATCCCGTCGTCCCATAGCCGCGCGGTCGCAAACAGCGCGCCCGATTGCGCCTCGACGCCGGCCTTGATCTGCTGGCTCATCATCGCGAGCGCGCCCTCGTCGACCGGCGTACCGTCACGGGCCGATTTTCCGCGCGTCACGATCTCCATCACCTTCGCCGCCTGCTCGCCGCCCATCACGGCGGTCTTCGCCGACGGCCAGGAAAAGATGAAGCGCGGCGAGAATCCACGCCCGCACATGCCGTAATTGCCCGCGCCATAGGAGCCGCCGATGACGAAGGTGAACTTCGCCACCCGCGCGTTGGCCACCGCCTGGATCATCTTCGAGCCGTGCTTGATCGCGCCATCGGTCTCGGCCTGCTTGCCGACCATGTAGCCGGTTGTGTTCTGCAGGAAGACCAGCGGCGTGCCAGCCTGGTCGCAAAGCTGGATGAACTGCGCCGCCTTGGTCGAGCCCGTTGGCATGATCGGCCCGTTATTGGCGAGGATGCCGACCCGGTGGCCGTCCACCGCCGCGTGGCCGCATACGGTTTCGGACCCATAGTCCGCCTTGAACTCCAGGAATTCCGAACCATCAACCAGCCGCGCGATAATCTCGCGCATGTCGAACGGAGCCTTGTCGTCGGCCGACACGATGCCAAGCAGGTCCTCGGCATCGAACAACGGCAGGGGTGCCGCCGCGCGCGCAGGGGCCGCATCCCAGCCGAGATTGCGCATGATCTCGCGGCCATAGGCAAGCGCCTGCACGTCGTCCTCGGCGACATACTCGCCGAGCCCGGTCAATCTGCCGTGCACATCCGCGCCGCCCAGTTCCTCGTCGGTCGCGTCCTCGCCGATCGCCGCCTTTACCAGCGGCGGGCCAGCCAGAAAAATCTTCGACCGGCCGCGCACCAGCACGACATAGTCCGACAGGCCCGGCAGATAGGCCCCGCCCGCCGTCGACGAGCCATGCACGATGGCGATCTGTGGAATGCCGGCGGCCGACAGCCGGGCCTGGTTGGCAAAGGAGCGCCCGCCCTCGACGAACATCTCCGACTGATAGAGCAGGTTCGCGCCGCCGCTCTCGACCAGCGCAATGATCGGCAGCCGGTTCTCCAGTGCGATCTCCTGCAGCCGCAGCGCCTTCTTCAGCCCCATCGGCGGGATCGTGCCGCCCTTGATGCCGCTGTCGTTCGCGGTGACGATGACGCGCGTTCCCGCGACGATGCCGATGCCGGCGATCGAGCCGCCGCCCATGATGTTCTTGCCGCCGTCGTCGTCATGCATCTTGTAGCCGGCAAGCGGCGCGATCTCGAGAAAGGGCGCGCCCCGGTCGATGAGCCGCTCGATGCGCTCGCGCGGCAGGATCTGGTTCCGCGCCGAAAATGTCGCCTGTTTCGACGCCGAGTTCTGCCGGACCTTGTTCTCCAGCTCGCGCACCTCGGCGAGCTTCGCCGCCATCGCGTCGGCATTGGCGCGAAAAGCCGCCGAACGCGGGTCGATGGCGGACGTGAGAACCGGCATCAGCCGACGTCCTTGCCGGAAAGCACGTCGGGCATCACCGCGCGATGAAACCCGTCGAACGGCTCGGTGCCTTTCCCCGTCCCGATCGGAAACAGCGCCGAGCCCAGCGGCGACCCGCCGTCGATCTGCACCGTCACGCCCGTCACGAAGGATGCGGCCCGCGACAGCAGGAAGCAGATCACCGAAGAGACTTCCGCCTCGACGCCGATCCGGCCCAGGGGCACATGCTTCTTCAATTGCGGGATCAGCGCCTTGGTCATCCCGTCATAGGTGTCCATGCCCGACGAGGCGATCCAGCCCGGCGCCACGCAATTGACCCTGACGCCCGCCGGTCCCCATTCATACGCCGCCGTCTTGGTCAGATTGACCATGCCGGCCCGCGCCGCGCCAGAATGCGCCATGCCCGGCATGCCGCGCCACATGTCGGCCGCCATGTTGACGATCGCGCCGCCACCATCCTGCATCGATTGCAGGAATGCCTCGCGCATGACGAGAAACCCGCCGGTCAGGTTGCTGGCGACGACCGCGTCGAAACCCTTCTTGGAAATGAGCTGCATCGGCGCGGGAAACTGCCCGCCCGCATTGTTGACCAGCCCATGGATACGCCCCCGCGCGGCCACGATAGACGCGACCGACGCCTTGACGGCCTCTTCGTCGCGGATATCGAACGCGCGCGCCTCCGCCGAACCGCCATCACAGGCGATTTCGGCCAGCACGCGGTCCAGCTTTTCCTGTTTGCGGCCGGTGATCACGACATGCGCGCCGAGGCTCGCCAGCTCATGCGCGACGCAGCGGCCGATGCCCGAACCACCGCCGGTCACGACATGCGTCTCGCCGCTGAAACAATCCGCGCGCAGGATGCTGGAGTAGCTCATTTGCCTCCTCCCGAGGTGACGAAAGAGCTAGACTACGTTGACGTAAACGTCAAACCGCTGGTATGGAAACCGAGCCGTCGGAAATCGGTCCGACACCCCAAACGGCCAGCCAGGCCCGCCCGCAGGAGATCGCCATGAGCGTGGAGACCATCGCCGCCCAGATGAAGGACAAGGTCGCATCGAGCGGCTTCGACCGGTCCGTGAAGTTCGATCTCAAGGGCGAAGGCGTCATCGTCATCGACGGCGCGACGGTCTCGACCACCGACGGCCCCGCCGACTGCACGATCACCATGTCGATGGACGATTTCAAGGACCTGATCGCCGGCGAACTCAACCCCACCGCCGCCTTCATGACCGGCAAGATCAAGATCGCCGGCGACATGTCGGTCGCCATGGCGCTCAGCCAGATCCTCTGAAGCAATCGGCCGGCGAGGCAGCTTACTCGGCTGCCTCGCTCTTGGCCTCATCCTCCCGCAGCACATCCCGCACGCTGGGCAGGATGTCCTTCGATGTCGGCTTCCGGTGATCGTTCTGGTTGTCGAGAGCTTGATAAATCAGCTTACGATCAATGCCCGTGCGGCGTACGATCTCATTCATGCCGATCGCTTTCGCCATATCTTGCAGCAGCGCAGCGCTCAGCCATGGATCATCACCGTCGTCTTCCAGCGCGAGGTCGATAAATCCCGCGATCTGTTCATCCGTATCGAGACGTTCGGTCAAATCCCAGCGTCTGGTTTTCAGCGTCATCGGCGGTCCTGAACAAGCCTGCCGCCACCACAAACGGTCGCGCAGCTACTCCGCAGCCTCGTGCGTCACCCGCGGTTCACTCTCCAGCTTGGCCTTCAGCAACCGCAGGGCCTTTTCGACGAGTTCCTCGGACGTCCGGCCATCGCGCAAGTAGGCATCGAACAACGCCTGCCGATCGACGCCGATCTTCTCGCTGATGATCGACATCCCGATCGCTTTCGCAACGTCACCCAAAAATGCCACGGTCAGGGCGGGGTCCTTTTCCTCGAACAGAATATCGAGGTAGCCGACAATGGAATCGGAGCTGTCCAGTCGCTCCGCAACATCCCAGCGTTTAACGTCCATCGTCATCAGCATCTGTCCATTCAAGCGCGATCCGCTTGGCGCGGTTGATATCCGATGTTTGCGACCCCTTGTCGCCGCCCACCAGCAATAGCACAACCGTGCGCCGCCGCACAGTGTAGTAGATGCGGTAGCCCGGACCGTAGTTCAGTCGCAATTCGCTGACGCCGTCTCCGACGGATTTGCGGTCACCCAAATTGCCGAGCGCCACTTGTCCGAGACGAATGTCGATGCGCCGCCGCGCCTGCAATTCACGCAGGTCGCGAAACCATTCCTGGTAGGCACTGGACTGCTTTATGACATACATGCAGCCCGACAATACACTGCGGTTACTGCAAGAGAAGCCGTCAGCGCGATGAATCTAAGCCGCCAGCTTCCTTGCCGCCAGCTCGACCTTGCGGCCCGTCGCGCGCAATGTTCCGGCCGCGCCATCCAGCGCGCCATCGCGCAGTTCCAGCGCCAGGAAGCGATGACGCTCGTAGGGGCCGGGCATCCGCAGGTCGCCGGTCTTCTCTGCCGAGAAGCCGAAACGCGCATAGTACGGCGCATCGCCGACCAGCAGGACCGCCCCATGGCCGAGCGTCGCGGCTTGCGCAATCGCATGCCGCATCAGCGCCGAGCCGATGCCGCTCGACTTGATCGACGGATCGACCGCCAGCGGCCCAAGCAGCAGCGCAGGCTTGCCGCCGGCGTCCACGTCCCAGAGGCGAACGGTCCCGGCGACGCGGCCGCTGTCGTCGCGCGCCACGAATGCCAGGCCTTCCGCCGGAAGCCGGCCGCGGCGCAGTTTCTCCGACGACTTGCGTCGGCGGCCCGGGCCCATGGCGCGGTCGAGCAGCATTTCGCGCGCGGTCACGTCACGGACGGATTCGGCCTCGATGCGGCAGGCAGGCGTAGGGATTTCAATGGGATAAGCAGTCACTTCATTGTCCTCAGGTGTGCGGCTAACGCACCCCCGGCAAGGGAGTTGCAGGAAAATCGGCGGATTGGTCGATTGTCCCAGGCGAGGCAGAACGCCTCGCCTGTCGCATTATTGGGCAGCTTGGGCCGCCTCAGATGACGCCCGTGGCGGGCGCAGTTCGCTCAGATCACGTAGGACCGCAGCGGTTCGAAGCCGTTGAACGCCACCGACGCATAGGTCGTCGTGTAGGCGCCGGTGCCTTCGATCAGCACCTCATCGCCGATGGTCAGCGACAGCGGCAGCGGGTACGGGGTCTTCTCGTACATCACGTCCGCGGAATCGCAGGTCGGGCCGGCAAGCACGCAAGGCGCGGTCTCGGAGCCGTCATGCACGGTCGAGATCGGGTAGCGGATCGCCTCGTCCATCGTCTCGGCGAGCCCGCCGAACTTGCCGATGTCCAGGAACACCCAGCGCACATTGTCGTTGGCCGACTTCTTCGAGATCAGCACGACTTCCGACTTGATGGTGCCGGCATTGCCGACCATGCCGCGGCCGGGCTCGATGATCGTCTCCGGGATGCTGTTGCCGAAATGCTTGCGCAGCGCCGAGAAGATCGCCTGGCCATAGGCCTTCGCCGCCGGTACGTCCTTCAGGTAGCGCGTCGGGAAACCGCCGCCCATATTGACCATCTTCAGCACGATGCCTTCCTCGGCGAGCGTCGCGAAGACGCGCTTCGCATCGCCCAGCGCCTTGTCCCAGGCGTCGAGATTGGTCTGCTGCGAGCCGACATGGAACGACACGCCATAGGCGTCGAGACCAAGCGACTTCGCATGACGCAGCACGTCGACAGCCATGTCAGGCGCGCAGCCGAACTTGCGCGACAGCGGCCACTCGGCGCCTTCGCCATCGGTCAGCACGCGACAGAACACGCGCGCCTCGGGCGCAACGCGGGCGATCTTCTCGACTTCTTCGACGCAGTCGACCGCGAAGAGGCGGATGCCGAGCTCGTAGGCCCGTGCGATGTCGCGCTCCTTCTTGATGGTGTTGCCGAAGGAGATGCGGTCCGCAGGCGCGCCCGCGTCCATCGCCATCTCGGCTTCGGCAACCGACGCGGTGTCGAAGGACGAGCCCATCGAGGCCAGCAGGCGCAGGATCTCCGGCGCCGGGTTTGCCTTCACCGCGTAATAGATCTTCGAATCAGGCAGCGCCTTCTCGAAAGCATGAAAATTGTCGGCCACGACGTCGAGGTCGACCACCAGGCAAGGGCCGGCGGGACGTCGGGTGGCGAGGAAGTCGAGCACACGCTGAGTAGCCATCGTTGTTCTCCAGGCGCGCAGGTAGACGCGCGTCATCAGGCAGTCCCCGCGAGCGCTCGGCCCGGACCGGAGACAGGTGGACAAAGGCGACGAAGCTTTCCGTGAAACCGGCCGGTGGAGACCCCAGCTTCACAGATGCGCTTTGGCGCGGCGGTGAACGTCTGGCCAGCCCGGCCAGAAATTCGCTTTGTCTGCCATGGATTGGAGGAGAACCCCCGCACTGCCGGCAATGATGGTGTGCCTCTTCAGTAACCCCGGCTTTTGGACAGCCGGAAGAGAACCAGAAAGGCCCGCACCGTCGTTGCTTCAAGGTGTCCCCGTCTCATGCGGATTGGCCGCTGAACCGGCTGGAGGGGTTAGCTCCAGTTACCTTACCGATATCCTCGCCATACGAGGGACCGGCGGACACCCACAGGCACGTGCGACTTTGGGCAAGGCGGATATATGAACGATGCCTGTCACAATCAACAAAAAAATACGGTTGGGCGAATTTTTTTCGCGACGCGGAGATAGGCGTTAACGAGTTGTTTCAGCGGCTAATTTTTCGGGTCTGGATCCAGCCCGGTTTCAGGGCTCGCACGCGCCGGAGCTCAGCGCGAGCGGCGGCTCTCGACCCGCTTCTTGAGGGCCTGGTTGAATCCGTCATACCCGTTTGCGCGCCCAGCCTTGTTCTGTCGAAAGAGCCCCTGGAACGGCCATACAAGCGCACCCGAAAATGTCTCGACATTGGCCAGGTGAGTGGTGCCGTCCGGGTTGCTGGTCAGGACAAAATTGTGCCGGCCGTCGAAAATCCGCATGCTGACGATCTGGGCGGCCCACTCGAGCTCCCTGTTGGGCGTGGCGACCGTCACCGTCGATCTGAACGACATGCCCGGCATGCGCATCGAGAGCCTTTCTCCCACTTGGGCTACGCCTTCGATCTTCGAAAAGTTGCTCCATTCGCCGTAGGTCGGGAAGTCGCTCAGCACCTCCCAGACCTCTTCCGGAGTTGCACTGATATCAATCGAGGTCGCGATGACAATGCTCATGGTACGATCTTTCGATGGGGTTGGCGGGCGCAACTCTGACAGTCCAGGTTGCGCCATGAAGTGCGTGATCCGGGCAGCGGCGGGCGCGCTAGTTTTTGGGGTCGCGGCCATGCAATCCGTCGATGAAGGCCAGGATCCTCGGCGCCACTATTTCGGGCATTTCGGCATGCGGGTAATGTCCGGCGCCATCGACGATCATCGTGTCGGCGCCGAGCTTGCCCGCCAGCATCCGCGCTTCTTCCACCGCATCGCCGAAGTCCGGATCCTTGGTGCCCATGACGATCAGGGCCGGTGCCTTGCTCTGGTCGAGGATCGCCGCCGTGTCCGCCTTGGACAGGGCAAGCATCGCCTGCAGCGCGTCCATGCGGCCCGGCTCCCGCAGGTTCTGCGTGATCGCTGCCTTGACCGCTGCATGGTCGGCCGGCTTACGCGCCGGAAACAGGCTGTCCCAATACATGGTCCAGAACCCGACGCGCCATGGTCCGGCAAAGCCGATCTTCAGGGAGAGCTTCTGGATGAAGGAGGCCTCGAGATCGCGGACGATCGGGCCGAGCAGCACCACGCCGTTGACCATCTCCGGGGCCTCCTTGGCAGCCCAAAGCGCCGATCCGGCGGCAAAGGAATTGCCGAGGATGGTGGCCGGGCCAACCCCGAGGTGCCTCAGCACCGCGACCGCGTCGCGGCCAACGGCGCGGGCGGAATAATCGCTCCATGTCGCGGACGTCTCGCCGAAGCCTCGCGGATCCATCGTGATCACGCGGTAGCCTGCCTGCTGGAGCGCCGGCCGGATCATGCGGTATTCCGAGCGCAGGTCGCCCATTCCGGGAATGGCGAGGATCGCGGGTCCGGCGCCGCCGGTGTCCTCGAAAGCAATGCTGCCGCCTTCGGTGGCGAGGAACTGGGTCTTGGTCTGGGTGGCGTTCATGATCTGACCTTTCTGGGCCGGTTCGGTTCGCGTCAGTGGCGCGATCCATCTGTTGACGCCCTCTAAGTAGCCGTCCTATTTTCGAATGGTAATTGAGCAATACGGGATAGCGTCGTTCCAAAAATGAATAACCTCGATTGGGCGCTGCTCCGCTCCTTCCTCGCCGTCGTGGATGGCGGCTCGCTGTCCGCCGCGGCCAAGGGCATCGGCGCGACCCAGCCCACCTTGAGCCGGCACATCCGTGAACTGGAGACCGCGCTTGGCGTCATCCTCTTCACCCGGTCAGCCCAGGGACTGGATCCGACGAAGGCGGCGCTTGGTCTGGTCGACGATGCGCGGGCCATGGGCGCCGCGGCGGAGGCGCTGAACCTGAAGGCTCAGGGACGCTCGCAACGGCTGTCCGGCACCGTGCGGATCACGGCGTCGGTCATTGTCGCCAATCTCGTCCTGCCGCCGCTTCTTGCCAGCCTGCGGCAATCGGAACCGAGCATCCAGCTGGAGATCGTTGCCTCGGACGCGAACCAGAACCTGCTGCGCAGGGATGCCGATATCGCCATCCGCATGGCCGATCCGACGCAGAATGCTCTCATCGCCCGCAAGCTCGGACACACGCCCATCGGCCTGTTTGCCACGCGCGACTACCTCCATCGCCGCGGTCGCCCCGTATCGAAGGAAGACCTGCATCGGCACGATCTCATCGGTTTTGATCGCAGCGAGTTCCTGGTCCGCGCCTTTGCGGTGCGAGACATCCATCTGGCGCGCGAGGAATTTGCCCTGCGGACCGATGACGCCATGCTCACCTGGAACCTGCTGCTGGCCGGCGCCGGCGTCGGCATCGCCCAGGTAATCCTGGCCAACCGCCACCCCGAGCTCGAGCAGGTCGATGTCGGCGTCGAACTGGGGTCCCTGCCTGTCTGGCTGGTGATGAGCGAAGAGGTGCGCGGCAACGCCCGCATCCGTCGCGTCGCCGATTTCCTCTCAGCCGGGCTGAGCAGCGTCCTGCGCACAGGCACAATCGGCGCCTGAACGTTCTTGCGCGGACACCAGCGTAAGGAGAAGCTGCTGGAACTGCGGAATGCTGCGCCGTGCCCCGTCAAGGTTCTCGGCCCCTACGGCCCAGTGCGCACCATTTGACTAAAACTACGATCGGGCGGCTTACCGGGTGTTTTCGAATTGGCGTTAGGGAAGGTGCCGCACAGCGTCGCGCAAGCAAATCTAACGATACTGCTGTCTGCATGATTGCCGGGGCTTCGGTCGGATGGCAGTCAGTCGTGATCAGCGCGCCGCAGAGTTAGAGGGGAAGGCCTATGGCGATCACACCGGCGCAGGCGCGGCTCGCTCATCTCGTGCTCAACCGGTTTGGGCTTGGTGCAAGGCCTGGCGCCATCCAGCGCATTGGAGCCGATGCCAAAGCAGCACTTCTCGCCGAGATCAATCGGCCAGGCGTGGCCGACATCACAACGCCCGGCCTGCCCACCTACGCGGCCGCATGCCGGCTGACCGATGGCGATTTTGGCGCCGCCGACACGATCAAGAACCTCGAATTGCGGGCCCGCGTGACCAAGGCCATGCAGCCGGAGATCGGCTTCGTCGAACGGCTGGTCATGTTCTTTTCCAATCATTTTTCGATTGCCGTCAGCAAGGAAGGCGCGACCCGTCCGACACTCGGCCAGATGGAACGCGCCGTGATCCGGCGCCATGTGCTCGGGTCGTTTCCCGCCATGCTGCTTGGCGTGATGCAGCATCCGGCGATGCTCGACTTCCTCGACAATTCAAGTTCGGTCGGCCCGAATTCACCCTACGGCAAAGAGCACCGCCTCGGGCTCAACGAAAATCTCGGGCGCGAACTCCTCGAACTGCACACGCTCGGCGTCGATGGCGGCTACACCCAGGCCGATGTAGTCTCGCTGGCCAGGATCCTCACCGGCTGGTCGGTCGTGCGTGGCTGGGAATCCGAGAAGCGCTGGGACGGTGGAACTCCAGCCAATCGCGGCCAGTTCATCTGGCGTCCGCAGCGCCATGAACCTGGCACGCACACGCTGCTCGGCCGGACCTTCCCGGCCAACGGCATCCTTCAGGGCAGAGCCGCTCTCGCGATGCTGGCGCTTCATCCAAGCACGGCGGAATTCCTCGCCTTCAAGCTGATCCACCACTTCATCACCGACAACCCGCTTCCATCGCAGGTCAATGCGGTCGCCGCCGCCTACCGCACGTCGCGCGGCAGCATCAAGGCGACCGTGCTTGCCATGCTGGACTTGCCAGAGGCGTTCACGGCGCCCCTGACCAAGCTGCGAACGCCTTACGAACTGCAACTCGCCATGATGCGCACAACCGGGCGCATCTATCGCGACAACCAGATGTGGGCATTCAACTCACCTCTTTTCGATCTGCGGAACATGCCATGGGAGCGTCGCTCGCCGGACGGATACCCGGACGAGACCGAGTATTGGCTGAGGCCAGACGGCATGCGTGTCCGCCTTGAAACGTCGCAGATGGCCGCGTGGGTGTTTCAGGACGGGCGTCCCTACGCCCAGACCGCGACCCAGATGGCGATGCTCCTCTTTGGATCGACGATCGCCCCGGAATCCCGCCTTGCCGTAGCGGATGCCCAAGCCGACGATCGCATCCGCGCCGTCGCGACCCTGTTCATGTTGCCCGAATTCCAGTGGAGATGAAGATGAGCGCGCATCACGACGACCATCACCACGATGGCGAAGGCAGTTTCGCGGATGCGCGCGTTTCGCGGGCGGCCGCGGAAGGCGGCGCGGAATCCCGCCTCCTTATGAGCCGGCGCTCGCTGCTCGGCGTCACGGCCGCGCTGTTCTCGAGCGCCTTCTTGCCCGATTTCGCTCAAGCCGCCACCAGTCCCGACGCCCGGCTTCTGGTCATCGTGCTGCGCGGCGGCATGGACGGTCTCAACTTCATCGTTCCGAAGCTGGACACCCGCTATGCAAGCGTGCGGCGCGACCTCGCAATCCCGCTGGCGTCGACGCTGTCGCTCGGTGCGGATTTCGGACTTCACCCCGGACTTGCGGGCGTGCACCGGCTGTTCACCAGCGGAGAGGCAGCCTTCGTCCCGGCGGCGGGCATTCCGCTGCGCACCCGGTCGCATTTCGACTGCCAGGACAATCTGGAAAACGGCCTGCCTGCCAACCGCTCTGATGCGACGGGCTGGCTCAACCGCTTGCTTGGCGCACTGCCCGCGGGCGATCCGATCCGCTTGCGCGGCGGCATCGAAATCGGCGATTCGCCCTTGATCCTGAGCGGGCCGCAGCCGGTGCTCGGCTGGTCTCCGACCTGGTATTCGAAGGCCTCGCCGGAATATCGCAGCTCGATCCTGTCGCTTTATCAAGCCCGCTCGCCCGCCCTTCACCAGACCCTCGCCAACGGCCTCCGCGCCGATGACCTTGCGTTGCGGGCAGGCGCCGATCCGGACGACGATCTGAGCACGCTGCGCAAGGCCTTCGTCGGGGCCGGCCGCCTGCTGCGTCTCAACACCGGGCCGCGCATCGCCGTGTTGTCGGTCGGCGGCTGGGATACGCATTCCGACCAGGGCGGGCTGACCGGTGAATTCAACGACCGCCTGCGCGATCTCGACCAGGCCATCGGCGATCTGAAGCTGGCGCTCGGGCCCGTCTGGGCGCGCAGCGTCGCGGTGCTCGTCACCGAATTCGGCCGGACCGTCCAGGTCAACGGCGACCACGGCACCGACCACGGCGTCGCAACCGTCGCGACGCTTGTCGGCGGCGCGGTGCGAAAGGGCATTTTCGGCGACTGGCCGGGGCTGGCGTCGAACAGGCTCTATGAAGGTCGGGATTTGCGCCCGACAGTCGACCTGCGCTCGGTGTTCAAGGGCGTGCTGCGCGACCATCTCGGCATCGCGCCGTCCGTGCTGGAATCGGCGGTATTCCCGGCCAGCATCGCGGCCAAGCCCCTCGGTGGCCTCATCAAGGTTCCAGCGCCGGCAAGCAACTCCGTTCAGGCCTACAGCGCAACCGCGCTGGCGCGCACCCAGCCAATCGCCGCCTATCGGGCGGCTTTGCGGCGCGCCTAGAACGTGAAGCGCTGTAGATCAGCCGTCATATGCGGCGGCGCTTGCATCTCTCCGTTTCCTGAACGATTCTCCCGCTCACGTTCCTGATTTGCGAACGACGGAGAGCCGGCTTGGACACACTCACCCGCATGCGCGCCTTTATCGAGGTGGTGGAGGCCGAGGGCTTTTCCGCCGCGGCCCGCAAGATCGGCCGCTCCAAGGCGCTTTTGTCGAAATATGTCCGCGAACTGGAGGACGAGCTCGGCGCGCTGCTGCTCAACCGCACCACGCGGCAGTTCTCGCTGACCGAGGCCGGCCACACCTATTACAAGCGCGCCAACGAGATCATTCGCGAGATCGACAGCCTCGCCGACACGGTGCGCGATTCGTCCGGCGACGTCCGGGGCAGGATAAAACTCTCCGCGCCGCGCACCTTCGCCGACGCACCGATCGGCCAGTCGCTGATCGACTTCGCCAAGGAATTTCCCGACATCGTGCTCGACATCCAGCTCGACGACCGGTTCGTCGACCTGGTCGAGGAAGGCTTCGACCTTGCGATCCGCATCACGCGGCTGGAAAGCTCGTCGCTGATCGCCCGCAAGCTCGCGCCCTTCGGCATCAAGGTCTGCGGCTCCCCGGAACTGATCGAGCGGCTCGGGCGGCCGGTGAAGCCGCAGGACCTCGCCCGCCTGCCCTGCGTCATCGACACCAATGGCCGCTGGCTCTCCAACTGGCCGTTCATCAGCGAGACGGGCGAGCCAATGAGCGTCCCCGTCGTCGGTCGGCTGGAGGTGAACTCTCCGCAGGCGGTGCGGTCGGCGGCGATTGCGGGTCTCGGCTACGCCACCATGCCGGACTTCATCGCCCGCCCGGCGCTGGAAGACGGCACCTTGGTCTCCGTCCTGGAGGAATTCCTCCCCTCCGGCGGCGGCATTTTCGCGGTCTATCCGCACCGCCGCTACCTGCCGGCCAAGGTGCGCGTCTTTGTCGATTACCTCGTCCAATGGTTCAAGCAATACGGAGCGGCGTGATTGCGCGTCCCAATTTCGCCCCCATTCTGGCCGACTGAATCCGCTCCTCGGGAAATGAGCTGTTGTCGCAAATGTCATTACTGAAGCGGTCGACACTCGGCGCGGCAAGCCTTGCCGCGACGCTCGCATGGGCTACCCCCGCCTGGGTCCACCCGCACGTCTTCGCCGAAGCCAGTCTCGAGGTGAAGCTCGACGGCGCCACTGCGGTGCATTCGCTGCGCCATGTCTGGCGCTTCGACGATCTTTTTTCGTCCACCGTGCTGGTCGAATTCGACAAGAACCAGGACCTGAAGCTGGACGACGCCGAGCTGCTCGACGTCGCCAACACCATTTTCGCGTCGCTGGCCGAGTTCGACTATTTCCAGCTGGTCTCGTCGCAGGGCAAGAATGTTGCGATGAAGCCGCCGGAGCGGCTGATTGCCACATTCGAGACCAACCAGCTCGTCGTCTTCTTTGAATCGCAGCCGTCTGAGCCCCTGAAGCTCGCCGGCAAGGTCGATTTCGGCGTCTACGATCCGACATTCTACACCGCGATCGACTTCACCGAGGATACGAACATGGTCGTCGAAGGCCTGCCGGCGTCCTGCAAGCGCCAGGTGATCCGCCCCGATCCGGACGAGGCGATCGCGCAGAACCAGCAGACCCTGACCGAAGATTTCTTCAACAATCCAGGCGGCAACGATCTCGGCTCGATCTTCGCGACCAGGCTGGAACTCGACTGCCAGGGACAAGGCTGACCGTCATGGATCAGGAACGGACGTGCTGATGGTCCGCCGGAACGAAGGTCTGGAACTGGGCGCACAAAGCGTCGGTACAGCGGTGCGTGTGCTGGTGGCCCGGCGCGACGAACTGCCTGAAGTCGCGGCAATGAACGTCGTCGCAAGCCAGCGAATGCACGTGATCGGCTGCGACCTGCTGCATGAAGCTGGCGCAGTGGAGTTCACGGCACAACGGCATTTTTTCGGCGCTCCCCTCCAAGCAGATGCTTATCCTAGAACCTGCCGCGCGAACCGCAAGACCGGGACCCTGCAATGACCAAGACCACCACGCGAATCGTCTTCGCAACGCTAGCCGTCGTCTATGTCGCAACACATTTCCTCGGGCATGCGCATGCGCAGAGCTCGCTCGGCATCGGCACGAATGAGGCGGTGCTGCCGTCGACCGGCTTCTTTTCCGGTATCCTGAACTGGGTCAATGCGCAGCAGCAGGGCTTCTACCGCCAGCTCACCGGCGCGATGAAATCGATGCGCGACGGCGGCTCTGGCGCCTGGCTGCTCGTCGGCCTGTCCTTCGCCTATGGCATCTTCCACGCCGCAGGCCCAGGCCACGGCAAGGCGGTGATCTCGTCCTACATGCTGGCCAACGAAGTGGCGCTGCGCCGCGGCGTGATGCTGTCCTTCGTCTCGGCCTTCCTGCAGGCGGCGACCGCGATCGTCGTCATGACGCTGGTCTATTTCCTGCTGCGCGGCACCAGCATATCGATGACCGACGCGACCTGGTTTCTGGAAGTGTCGAGCTACGTCCTGATCACCGCCTTCGGCGCCTGGCTGTTGTGGAAGAAGGCTGGCGTCAAACTACTGGCGCGCATTTCGGGCCGCCCGGCGCACAGCCTGTCAGCGGCGGTGGCGCATTCGCACGGCCATTCCCACGCGCATTCGCATGACCACGCGCATTCGCATGCCGAAAGCCATGCACATGCGCACTCCAAGGCTCATGCGCATCATGGCCACGCTCACGCGGAGAGCCACGCGCATAGCCACCACGGCCATTCGCATGACGCGCATTCCCACCACGACCACGCACACCATGCACACGGCCCGGGCGAAGTCTGCGAGACCTGCGGTCACAGCCATGCGCCGGACCCGGCCATGCTGTCCGGCGACCGCTTCGACTGGCGCACCGCCTCGGCAGCAGTGGCGGCAGTCGGCATCCGCCCCTGCTCCGGCGCCCTGATCGTGCTGACCTTCGCCTTCCTCAACGGCCTGTGGGTGGCGGGCATCGCTTCGGTGCTCGCCATGGCGCTGGGCACCGCGATCACCGTCTCGGCGCTCGCCATCCTTGCCGTCACCGCCAAGAACTGGGCCGTGGCCATCGCCGGCGACGGCCGCGCCGGCAACCGCGTCCACAACGTCATCGAAATCGGCGGCGCCCTGTTCATCTTCCTGATCGGCCTGACGCTGCTGGCGGCGACGGTGGGCGCGGCCTAGCTTCTCGGGCCCACCCCCTCCACCATCGTCATCCCGGACGCCGAAGGCGAGCCGGGATCCATTCCTCTCTGCGAATAGCTTTTGCGCCAAGCCTCTCACCAGCAATGGATGCCGGATGGCCTTCGGCCTCCGGCATGACGCCGCGCGAGGTGAAGAGGGTGAAGCGTTGATGGAATTACGCCGATCGACCCACCGCATGATCCGCTCCCCTAGCAGAATCAACGACCTGACCTAGCCCACACCCGTTGTCGGAAAGTAATCCATCAACGTCTCCCATACCCGGCCGATACTCCGTCAGCCGAACAACAGGAGACGCGGCGGGTGGACTGGAATGCACAAATCGGATGGGAGCGGGCCGCGCTGTATCGCATCGTTGCGCTGCTGCTTGCCCTGGCCGATCTCGCCGAACGTGCAGCCGGCGCGTCCCGCCCCGTTCGCTGCCAGGTGCTCTGGGCTCTGCGCCACGCCGAAGCAGTCGCATGCGCGTTCGTCACCGGCGGCACACACGACCCGGCAGCCGAGCAGTTTTCGCCTGATTGGATGACCGGCCGCTCCGATCCCGCCGACGCAATCGACCTCGCAGTGTCGCTTCGGGCGCTTGCGTTCATGGTTCAAGTCATGGCCGCGCAACTCCGCCCGGGTCGGTTCCTGCCGGAAGGTCATGAATACCTGGAGCGCAGCGCCGGCAACCGACCGCACTACGGCATCGGAGGGCTCATCCAACGCTTCTGCGATGCAGCGTCGCCCGTTGAGCGCCGCGATACGTCATGAGAAAGTGCAAATGCTGGGGGACAGTTTACTTCTTTCCGCCCGCGCGAGCCTATCGGCGCGGCTGCCCTTCTGCGGAAACAAGTAAACTGCCCCTGAGGTGAGCCTGCCTTACCGCCCCAGCTCATCCTCGACATAGACCTTCACGATCTCGTCGAAACTTTCCTCGGCCGCGAAACCCAGCGCGCGCGAGCGCTTGGCTTCGAATCGCGTCGGCCAGTTCTGCACGATCGCCCAGATCGTCGCGTCCGGAACCTCGCGGATCAGGCTGACGACGTTCGAGCCGGCGATGCGCTCCAGCGCCTCGATCTGCTCGCCGACGGTGACGCCGACGCCAGGCATCGTCAGGTTGCGCCGTGGCCCGACCAGCGCGCCGTCGATCTCGGCGGCGCGGATGAGAAAATTGACCGCCGAGCGAGGGCTGGCATGGGTGTGCACCACAGAGCGCGGCACCGGCAGGATCGCCTCCTGCCCGTTCAGCGGCTCGCGGATGATCCCGGAGAAGAAGCTGGACGCCGCCTTGTTCGGCTTGCCCGGCCGGACGCAGATCGTCGGCAGGCGGATGCCGATGCCGTCGAAAAAGCCCCGCCTTGTGTAGTCCGACAACAGCGCCTCGCCCACCAGCTTCTGCGTGCCGTAGGAGGTCATCGGCGTCGGATGGAACTCGTCGGGGATCGCGTCCGGAAACGGCGCGCCGAAGACGGCGATCGACGAGGTGAAGACGACCCGCGGATTGTAACCGGCCAATCGGATCGCGTCGAACAGGGCGCGCGTACCATCGAGATTGACGCGGTAGCCGAGGTCGAAATTGGCCTCCGCCTCACCCGAAACGACTCCAGCCAGATGGAAAATCACGTCCGGCCGTTTGACGAGAAGCGCCGCGGCCGCACCCTCGGCCGCCAGATCGCCGGTATGCACCGAAACCTCGACGCCGGGGATGACGGGATTCTCTGCTGCCACGATGTCGTGCAGGTCGAGCGCGGTGATCTGACGGCCAGCCAGCACGCCATCCTTCGCCAGCCGCGCGGTCAGCTTGCGGCCGACCATGCCGGCCGCGCCCGTCATCAGGATGCGCATCTCACTCTCCCTTTTGATACCGCGCTCTCAGCCAGAACACGAGGAAGAAGGCCAGCACGAACGCGACCCCGACGATTCCTGCGGCAACCGGCGAGCGTTCGCCCACGAAAAGCATAATGTTCGGCAGGTAGAACGCGACCAGGCCGAACCCGATCAGGATGATCGCAGCGGCGATCGCGGCGTTGCGGCTCTTTGCGTCCATCAGAGTGTCCAGCCGCCATCGATTGGAATTGCTGTGCCCGTCGTGAAGGCGGATTCGTCGGACGCGAGGTAGAGCGCCAGCGCCGCGATCTCCGACGCCTCGCCGACCCGGCCCATCGGCTGGCGCGAGACGAACAGTTCCATCGCCTTGTCGGTGCCGCCGACCGTCTTGCCGAGGTCCTCGACCCGGCCCTCCCAGGACGGCGAGCGGACTGTGCCGGGGCAGATCGCATTGCAGCGAATGCCCTGGCGGATGAAGTCAATCGCGACGGACTTCGTCAGCCCGATCACCGCCGCCTTGGTCATGCCATAGGCATAGCGGTTCGGCGCACCCTTCAGGGACGATGCGCCGGACGACAGGTTGATGATCGATCCCGACCCGCCGGTCAGTTTTGCCCTCGCCAGCATTCCCGGCAGGAAGGCGCGGATCATCCGGTGCATCGATTTGACGTTGAGGTCGTAGGAAAAATCGAAATCCTTGTCGGACGTGTCCAGCACCGTCCCGTGGTGCACGAAGCCGGCGACATTGACCAGGATGTCCACCTCGCCGACCGCCGCCGCATAGGCATCGACAGCCTCGCTCGACAGCACGTCGAGCCGCGCCTTGCTGCCCGAAAATTCGCTCAGCTTGTCGTCGGCGACGTCCGATGCGTGGACCGTCGCGCCCTCGACGAGGAACATCTCGGCGATCGCCCGCCCGATGCCTTGCCCGGCAGCCGTCACGACGGCGACCTTACCCTTCAATCGTCCGGCCATTGATGTCCTCCCGAGACGCGCCTCAATGCTGGTGTTCGGGCGCCGCATCCGCGCAGGCCCCGAACTCCACCTCGACAGTTGCATGGCCGATGCCGTGCGCCGACGCAAGCCGCTGTTTGATTGCCGTGACCGCGCCGAAGGCGTCGGTCCCGTCCGCCAGGCAAGCATGCAGCGTCGCCATGTTGCGCGAGCCGTCCATCGACCAGACATGCATGTGGTGCACCTCCGTCACGCCCGGAACCTTCACCGCGATGTCGGTCGCGATGCTGTCGCGGTCCAGTTCCTGCGGGACGCCCTCCAAAAGCACATGCGCCGCCTGCTTCATCAGCGACCATGCGGTCGAGAGAATGAGCACGGCGACCAGCACAGACAGGATGGGATCGATCGGCGTCCAGCCTGTGGTGAGGATCACGATGGCCGCGACGATGGCCGCCGCCGATCCGAGCATGTCGCCGATGACATGCAGGAGCGCGCCGCGCATGTTCAGGCTGGTGCGGTCGCCGCCGTGAAGCACAAGGAAGCCGGCAATATTGACCAGCAGGCCGAGCACCGCCACCACCAGCATCGGTCCGCCCAGCACCGGCGGCGGGTCCATGAAGCGCAGCACCGCCTCGTAGCAGATCCACACCGCGATCGCGAAAATGGTGATGCCGTTGGTGTACGCGACCAGCGTCTTCACGCGGCCGAAGCCGTAGGTCATCCGCACCGTCGCCGGCCGCTCGGCGAGGCGGAAGGCATACCAGGCGAGCCATAGCGCGATCGAATCGGTCAGCATGTGGCCGGCGTCGGCGATCAGCGCCAGCGACCCGGTGACAACGCCGCCGATCCCCTCGGCGATCATGAACCCGCCCGTCAGCACCGCCGCGATCAGCACCCGCGTCTTGTCGGTGGCGCCATGCGAATGGTCGTGCCCGGCATGCGAATGCCCTGCATGACCGTGGCCGGAATGGTCGTGGCCCTTGTGGTCGTCGTGGTCGTGGTGGTCCTGCGCCATAGGCTGAACTCCGGCTTGGTTGCGACCGGCTTACACCCCGCGCGGCATGTAATGCTATTCCACTGGCTGTGCCCGAATGTCCTCGAGCCTGCGCTTCTGCTGGCCATCGGAATCGAAATTCGCTGGGTCGAGCCAAGCCTCGTAGGCGGTCTTCAGCGCCGGCCATTCGCCGTCGATGATCGAGTACCACGCCGTGTCGCGGTTCTCACCCTTGACGATCATGTGCTGTCGGAAGATGCCCTCGAACGAGAAGCCGAAGCGCAGGGCAGCGCTCTTCGACGGCTCGTTGCGGTTGTTGCACTTCCACTCGTAGCGCCGGTAACCCAACTCGTCGAAGACGTAGCGTGTGAAGAGATACTGCGCCTCGGTCGACATCCGCGACCGCTGCATCTTCGGCCCCCAATGAATATTGCCGATCTCGATCACGCCATAGGTCGGGTCGATGCGCATCAGCGTCTGGCGGCCCACCGCTTCGCCGGTCGACTTGTCGATGACGACGAAGAACAGCGGGTCTTCGCTGGCCTCGACCTTCTGCAGCCAGGCGTCGAAACCAGCGCGGTCCTGCGGTGTCGTCTCGAAAAGCCAGCGGAACCGCCCGTCGGCGTCACCCTCCGTCGCCGCCCCGTAGAGATCGTCGCCATGCGCCGCGGCGCTCAGCGGCTCGAGGCGGACATAGCGTCCGTCCAGCACCTGGCGCTGGGGCTTCGGACGGGCGGTCCAGTTCGACAGGTCGGTCATGTGTCCCTCGTTCACGCTGATACGGTAGCGATACCCCTATTCAGGACCAAAAGGATTGAGCCAGGAACGGCTACAACGCGGAACAGCGCGGCGCGAAATGTTGCGCCGCATGATGACGTGGGCCGGGCGGGCTGACAAAGTGCGCCGTCCAACAATCTCAGCGAGTCCCATGACCCTCCACACAGTTGCCGCCTTCGACCGTATCGGCGAAGAGAACGCCTTCGCCGTGCTCGCCCGCGCCACCGCGCTGGCGCAGCAGGGCAAGGACATTATCAATCTCGGCATCGGCCAGCCCGATTTCCGTACGCCCGAGCATATCGTCGAGGCGGCGATCAAGGCGCTGCGGGACGGCCACCACGGCTACACGCCGGCGACCGGCTTGCTGGCATGCCGCGAAGCAGTGGTGCGCCGGACGATGACCACCACTGGCATCGAGGTCTCGCCCGAACGCGTTATGATCCTGCCCGGCGGCAAGCCGACCATGTATGCCGCGATCGTCATGTTCGGCGAGCCTGGCGCCGAGATCATGTATCCGGACCCCGGCTTCCCGATATACCGCTCGATGATCGAGTTCACCGGCGCGACGCCCATCCCCGTGCCGATCCGCGAGGAGAACGGTTTTGCGTTCTCGGCCGAGGAGACGCTGGCGCTGATCACGCCGAAGACGCGGCTGCTGATCCTCAACTCGCCCGCCAACCCGACCGGCGGCGTGACGCCCCGCGCGGAGATCGAGAAGCTGGTGAAGGGGCTGGAGAAGCACCCTGATGTGGCGATCATGTCGGACGAGATCTACGACGTCATGACCTATGACGGCGAGCAGCACACGTCGCTCCTGCAGTTCCCCGAAATCCGCGACCGCCTGATCATTCTGAACGGCTGGTCGAAGACTTGGGCGATGACCGGCTGGCGCATGGGCTGGTCGATCTGGCCCGACGGTCTCTACGACAAGGTGCGCAAGCTTGCGGTCAATTGCTGGTCCTGCGTCAATGCCCCGTCGCAGTTCGCCGGCATCGCCGCCATCGACGGTCCGCAAGACGATGTGGCGAAAATGATGCGCGCCTTCGATCGGCGGCGGAAGGTCGTGGTCGAAGGGCTGAACGTCCTGCCGGGCGTCTCCTGCATCATTCCGAAGGGCGCGTTCTACGCCTTCCCCAACGTGTCGAAGACTGGCTGGAAAGCAAAGACGCTCGCCAACGCCCTGCTCGACGACGCCGGCGTGGCGCTGATCGGCGGACCGGACTTCGGCGTCCTGGGCGAAGGCTACATCCGTTTGTCCTACGCCAACTCCGAGGAGAACATTTTGCGGGCGCTCGAGCGGATGGGATCGTTCCTGGCGCGGTAGCCTAGCCGGGCTGGAGCCCCTTCTTGAACCAGTGGTGCGCATAGGGATTGTCGTTGTAGGCGGCAATCTCGTGGTAGCCAAGCTTGAGATACATCGCGCGGGCCTCGGTGAGTGTCTTATTGGTGTCGAGACAGACGGTCGAAAACCCGGCCTCCGCCGCCAGAGTTTCCAGCCGATCCATGATCTTGCTGGCGACGCCCATGCCGCGCACGCTCGGAGACGTCCAGACCCGCTTGATCTCGCCGGTTGCGCCATCCAGCCGCTTCAGCGCACCGCAGCCGACCGCGGCGTCGTCGAGCCTTGCAATTACGAACCAGCCCTTCGGCGGCGTCATCTCCACCGGATCGAATTTGTTGCCTGCGGACGGGTCGAAGCCGGCGTCAAACCGGTGGCCGAGCTCAGCATAGTATTCGCTCAGGCACCAGCGCGCGTCGGCGCCGCCTGCCGGTTCCAGTTCGACCGTAACCGACGACGCGCGCAGCAGCCGCTCGACTTCGGCCATGGCGGCGACAAGGCGCGTTCTCTGGGATGGGTTGAGCGGTTCAAGCAGGCCCGACGCGAGTTGATCCGACAGCCGGTCATAAGCTTCGAACTCCGTCTCTCCCTTCGGCGTCAGCCGCGCCAGACGCGCCCTGGCGTCGGCCTCGTCTCGGGTCAGTTCGATCGCGCCTTGCCCTTCGAGCGACCGCATCAGACGACTGAGATAGCTGGAGTCGAGGCCGAGCCGTTCCCGCAGCGCCTGCAAGCCAGTGTCGCCCGACAACCCGATTTCGACCAGCACCCTCGCCTCGCCCAGCGGCCGGCCGCGCGACAGATAGCTGTCTTCCAGCACGCCAATCCGTTTGGTGACGAGGCGGTTGAAGCGCCTGACCTGCTCGATGTCGGTTTGATCCATTACCTGACTTTAGTCAGGTAAATGCGACGGGGCAAGATGGGCTGGTCGTCCAGTCGGCTCACCCTCTCCCGACAAACGGCATCTTCGTCGCCATCACCGTCATGAACAGCACGTTCGTCGCCAGCGGCAGGTTGGCCATGTGCAGCACGGCGTCGGCGACATGCTGCGGGTCCATGGTGGCCTCGATACCGATCTCGCCATTGGCCTGCGGCACGCCCTTGGTCATCGGCATCGCCATCTCGGTCAGCGCATTGCCGATATCGATCTGGCCGCAGGCGATGTCGAATGGCCGGCCGTCGAGCGCGATTGTCTTGGTCAGGCCGGTGATCGCGTGCTTGGTCGCCGTGTAGGGCACGGAGCCAGGGCGCGGCGCGTGGGCCGAGATCGAACCGTTGTTGATGATCCGCCCGCCCATCGGCGACTGATGCCGCATCATCCCGAAGGCGGCGCGGGCGCAAAGGAAGGAGCCGGTCAGGTTGACGTCGACCACCTGCTGCCAGATCTCGACCGGGATTTCATCGATCGGCATGCCTTTGGAGCCCATGCCGGCATTGTTGAACAGCATGTCGAGCCGCCCGAACTCGGATTTGACGCGCGCAAACAGGCTGTCCACCTCGGCAGGCTTGGTCACGTCGCAGGCGACTGCCAGCGCCCTGCCCTTGGTGTCTCCCGCATTCGAAACGGCTTCGTCCAGCTTCTCCTGGCGCCGGCCGGTCAGCACCGTGTGCCAGCCATCGTTGAGCAGGGCGCTTGCAACGGCCGCGCCGATGCCGGTGCCGGCGCCGGTGACGAGTGCGATACGGTCGGTCATGAAAACTCTCCTCCAAAAATCGAGGCGGAAAGTTGCAGATGCGGGCGGGAGAGGCAAGCGGTCGGCACAAAAGCCCTGACCGACAAAAAGGGCGGTCATTGGCGACCGCCCAGTTTTGGATCTGCTTGGGAGGAAATAGCTGATCCGATGGTTAAGATTACGACACGAACCTTAACCGAACCTTAACGCCGTTTGGCTCAGCCGAGGAAAGGAAGAAACGGCAGGCCCATCAGCGCCTCGACAAAAGTGTAGGCGACGAACGCGACGAAGACGCCAGAGAACAGCCGCACCGGCGTCTTGTTGTCGGGTCCAGCAAGATGCGCGGAGACGAGACCGAAGACCGGGATGAAGTGCATCGCGTGGGTGGCGAAGAAATGTGAAACGCGCAGATCGCCGCCATCGCGCGCCCAGCCGATCAGGGCGAGGCTTCCCGCGTCCGTCGCCGCGCCGCCCACCCAGTGCCCGCCCATCGAGCTCATGGTGCCGGCGGTGACCAGCGTCAGCGGCAGGACAAGAGCCAGACCCAGGACGAGACTTTCCTTCACGGCCGCAGATATCCCAGTCGCCGCGTTGCGGCTGATCTGCAGGGCATAGACCATGGAGAGTGACGTGAGGATCACGGCGGCAACTCCCATCAGGCCGTAGATCGCGCCACCGAGCGGCGTCTGGCTGAAATGCGACGGCATCGCCATGGCGGCCGCGCCGCCGATCCACAGCATTTCGGCGACGATCGCGACGACGACGACGGTCGTGTAGGCGCGATACCAACGCTTGCCCCTCGTCCCCACTGGAAGGAAGCGGGCGAAGAAGACGAGCGTCAGGAGGTAGACGCCGAGGGCGAACTCGAACTTCATCGGCTTGTCCCAGACGTTGACACCCTGGAACAGCCGCGGATCGACCAGCGCTGCAAAGGCAGTGGGCAACATCGCGATCAGCAGCAGAGCGCCCAGATCGAACAGGCGCGGTTCTTGGGCGCGGAACGACCTGAGGCCTTCGAGCAGGTCGGCGGATCGGGGCGCCTGATGCGTGGTGACGAGAGCGGACATCTGCATAGCCTTTCGAAAGATCGGGATGGTCAGGCGGTCAGGGAGGATGCGCTGCGCAGCCGCACGGCGCGGATGGCGCTGAAGAGCAGGAAGCCGACCGGTCCGAACAGGAACGTCAGCGCCAGGCACGGCACGACCAGGAAAAAGGAGACGCCCTCGGCCCGCGCCGTGCGGGCAATCCATGCGCCGACGAACAGGTCGAAGGCGAGATAATGCAGCCAGCCGGCCAGCAGCATTTCGCGGCTCTGGAACAGCAGTTCGACATTGGCCAGTGTGTCAAAGCCGCCTTGCGCGCCAGCCCAGAACGCGAGCACGAAGCCGGCATACGCGACCGCCAGCAGGAGCGGGATGACGGTCGAGGCGATCACGTCGGACACGCGCGGAATGAACGGACTGGCGAGCAGCGCCACCCATCCGGCCATCGCGGTCATGTTGGCGAAAGGGAAAAGCGTATCGGGGTTCATGGCGGTTCCTCTGGTGATGTTTACATTGTCCAGATTTGAGGATGCCGAGATGGCTTTACGTTGTCAAGATTAAATTTTACGATGTAAAGATTGCGGTCTCAAATCTAGCCAGCTACATGTGGCCCGCAGCGATCAATGGAATCGGAACACCTCGTTGGATGAAAACACCCATACCGTCGAACCCATCGACCAGCCGAAGCACGCCTACCATCACGGCGACTTGCGTGGCGCGCTGCTGCGGGCGGCGGAAGAGGAACTGACCGAAAAGGGGATGGAAGGCTTCACGCTTCGCGGCTGCGCCAAGCGGGCCGGCGTGTCACACGCGGCGCCGGCGCATCACTTCAAGGACGCCAACGCGCTTTTGACGGAGCTTGCGGCGATCGGGTTCGAACGTTTCACGGCAGCCATGCATGCGCGCCAGCGGCAGGCCGGCGACGACCCCCGCTGGCGGCTGGTGAATGCGGGCCTCGGCTACATCGATTTTGCCAAGGCCAATCCGGCGTTGTTCAGGCTGATGTTCTCGTCATTCCGGCCGGATTTTGAGATGACCCATCTCAAGGAGTGTTCCTCAGGGGCTTTCAATCTCCTGGTTGAATCCGTCGCAGCGGCGCGTGGAATCAAGCCCGGAAACGATCCGCGCCTGATGCGCGACGTGGCGGCGGCGTGGTCGACGGCGCACGGCCTGGCAGACCTCGTCATGTCGAACCGCATGCCGTTTCTCGACGCCATTTCCGCCGGAGATATCGAAGGGCTTTACGCGGATATCATTGGCCGGTCAGTGCCGGATGAGCCGCTGACCGGCGCGCCGTGACGCGCCGGTCAAGCATCTATGATCAGACCGGAACCTTGGCCGCCGACACGGTCGCCTCGACATGGTCGACCAGCGCGTCAGGCAGCTTCAGCCGGCCGGCCAGCATGTCGAGATAGCCGCGCTCTGCGCGGGTTTCGGGCTCGATGGCCAGCCGCGACGCGGTGTAGAGTTCGACCTTCTGCGCGTCGGTCTGCGCGGACGCGACCAGGTCGTCCAGGTTGAACGGGCGCTCCAGTTCAGCGGCCATGAACTGCTCCGCCTCGGAACCGATCCCCGAAAGCTTCAGCCGGTCGCCGATCTTCGCCCGCTCAGCGTCGTCGATGTGACCATCGGCACGCGCAGCCAGGATCATCGCGCGCACCAGCGTCAGCGCGAACTCGGCCTCGCCCTGCGGCATCTGCGACGGGTGGAAGCTGGTGTCGGAGGGCGGCGGCAGCAGTTCGGGACCTTGCCGCGCGGCTTCCGCCGGCTGGTTGCCGGCCTGGTAGTTCTGGTAGGCCTTGTAGGCGAGACCGGCGATGGCCGCGAGGCCGCCGGCCTTCAGTGCCGTTCCGCCGATTGCACGGCCCGTGCCAGTGCCGAGGAGGATGGCGGCGATGGCGCCGGTGGCGATCGGATTGTTGCGGGCGAGATCGACGGCCTGTCCAGCCTTGTCGCGGACCGTGCCCTGCCCGCCAGGAACCTGGGAGCCGAGAAGATCGTCGAGCAGTTTCTTGGGGTCGAACATATGTCCTCCTGAAAAAAGGGCCCGAGAGGGCCGGACGCTTCCGCCGTCCGTGAGGTAGGCAGGCAATGGCGACATTGCAATGACGGCGGGGGAGTCCTCGGCCGCGCGCTGGCCGATATGCCGCGGCTGGCCACGGCGCGCGGCCAGCTCGACCTGCCGCTGCCGCTCAGCGTAGCGCGCCCGGTCCTCGTCGGACCGGCTTTCGTAGCAGTGCGGACAGGAAATCCCTCGCGCAAAGCGCGGCGATGCGCGGTCTTCGTCCGTCAGCGGATGCCGGCAGGCGCGGCAGAGCTGCGCCTCGCCTTCCGCCAGGCCGTGCGTCACCGAGACCCGCTCGTCGAAGACGAAGCACTCGCCCTCCCAAAGACTGTCGTCCGCCGGCACGTCTTCCAGATATTTCAGGATCCCGCCCTTGAGGTGGTAGACGTCGTCGATCCCCAGCGACCGGACATAGGCCGTCGCCTTTTCGCAGCGGATGCCACCGGTGCAGAACATCGCCACCTTGCGGCCCTCCAGCGCGGCGCGATTGTCCGCCACCCATTCGGGAAACTCGCGGAACGTTTTCGTGTCCGGATTGACCGCACGTTTGAACGTGCCGATCGCCACCTCGTAGTCGTTGCGGGTGTCGATGACGATCGTGTCAGGGTCGGCGATCAGCGCGTTCCAGTCGACCGGGTCGACATAGGCCCCCGCCCCGCTCAGCGGATCGATGTCCGGCTGGCCCATCGTCACGATCTCGTTCTTCAACCGGACCTTCAGGCGATGGAACGGCATTTCGGACGCGCGGCTGAACTTCAGTTCGAGATCGGTGAAACCCAGTTCGCCGAGCCGCGAGACCAGCGCCTCGATCGCAGCGTCGGTGCCGGCGACCGTGCCGTTGATGCCTTCATGCGCCAGCAGCAGCGTGCCCTTGATGCCCTGCCCGCAGCAGAATGCCGCCAGCGTCTCGCGCAGCGACGCCGGGTCGGCCAGCCGCTGGAAGCGGTAGAGCGCGGCGACGCGGAAGGATTTGTCGGGGGTGGACAGGTTCATGGCGACAGCCGGTATATTTTCCGTGTGGCCATTTCAAGCACGGCGCGATTTCAACGGTCTGCCCAGGCGGCGACGCAGCAGCGCAAAAAATCGATCAACGTCCCGACGGCGTCACCCACAATTGCCAGACCGCAACGGGAGATGATGCATGTTCAGTGAAGAGACCAGATCCGAAATCGAACGCGTTGCCGACCGTATCGGCGTCGAGCCCGCCGCGCTGCTGGCGATTGCCGAAGTCGAATCTGCCGGCAAGGCGTTTGCCATCGTTGGCGGACGGCCGGAGCCCCTGATCCGCTTCGAGGGTCATTACTTCGACCGCCGCCTGCCCGCGGCGAAACGGGCGGCGGCGCGTGCGGCCGGTCTCGCCGACCCAAAGGCCGGCGCCGTGAAGAATCCGGCATCGCAGGCAGCGCGTTGGGCGCTGCTGGCGCGGGCCGCAGCGATCGACCACAAGGCCGCGCATGAATCCATCTCCTGGGGGCTCGGCCAGGTGATGGGCGCGCACTGGGCCTGGCTGGGCTATGCGGATGTCGACGCGCTGGTTGCCGAAGCACGCGCCAGCGTCGGCGGACAGGCCGCGCTGATGGCGCGCTACATCGACAAGGCTGGGCTGACGGATGCGATCCGCAAGCGCGACTGGGCGGCCTTCGCCCGCGGTTACAACGGCCCCAGCTACAAGCGCCACGGCTATGACCGCAAGATCGCGGCCGCCTACGCGAGATATGCCGGCACGACGGCGCCGAACATTGCAGCTCCACCAGGGATGCTGCGCGAAGGTTCACGCGGCGAAATCGTGCGCGATCTGCAGTCGAAACTGGCCAGTGCAGGATACGACGTCACGCAGGACGGTATCTTCGGCAGTGACACGGCGCAGGCGCTCCGCGCCTTCCAGGCCGCCAACGGCCTCGCTGTCGATGGCATCGCCGGCCCTTTGACGATGGCGACGCTGGAGTCACAGCAGCAGAGGACAGCCGTCTCGCTGGGATTCTGGCTCTGGTTCGCCAACTGGCTGCGGACGATGTGGAAGCCGGTCTGATGGACTTGAACCGCGCCTTCTGATAGGCGCAGGATGATCAGCCATATCAGGGGATGCGTGACGGATGGCCCAAAAAACCGAGCTTCTGCTGCCCGTCATGACCGGCCAGCCGGTCATCCCCGTGATCAAGATTTCACGCCTCGCCGACGCCGTCCCGCTGGCCCGGGCCCTGGCGCGCGGCGGCCTGAAGGCGATCGAGATCACCTTGCGCACGCCGGTGGCGCTGGACGCCATCAAGCTGGTCGCCGCGGAGGTGGAGGAGGCCGTCACTGGCGCCGGCACTATCCTCAACCGCAAGCACTTTGAAGCGGCAGTTGCCGCCGGCGCGGAGTTCATCGTCAGCCCGGGCCTGACGCCGCAACTGATTGCCGCAGCGGATGAAAGCGATGTGCCGCTGCTGCCGGGCTCAGTGACGTCGAGCGAGATCATGATCGCGCTGGAGACGGGATACTCGCTGCTGAAATTCTTCCCGGCCGAACAGGCCGGCGGCGCGCAATATCTGAAGTCGCTTTCCTCGCCACTGGCCGGCGTGCGCTTCTGCCCGACGGGCGGCATCACGGAGAAGAACGCGGCGACCTATCTCGGCCTGCCGAATGTGCTCTGCGTCGGCGGCTCGTGGATTGCGCCGGACGAACTCGTTGCCGACGGCAAATGGGCCGAGATCGAAGCGCTTGCCCGGCAAGCGTCGAAGTTCGGCAAGGCCTGAGATTTCAATAAGTCAGATTGTCGAAACCGGGGCGCATCACGCCCCGGTAGTGCTCAGTTCGTCCTGAACTTCGCCACTGGCATGAAGGTGACTGCCTTGCCGCTGAAGCGCTGCTGGTCGGGAGCGGATGCAACTTGCTGGAAGCCCGCCGTATAGACCTCGCTTGGTGCGGAGCGCAGCGTGCTGACCGCGAATGCTTTGCCATCCGGTACGCCGCGCGGCTGCGCCAGCTTGGAGGCGCTGGCAAGCGCACGCGTCACGGTGGCGGTCTGCACCGGCACCGAGATCGGCTTGGGATCGGGTCGGCTGTCAGAGGAGACGGGCTTCGCCGATTTCGGTGTGGTCGCGGGACCGGCGACGATGGCAGCGACCGGGTCGCCATCCTGGCCGCGCAGCGCATCGCGCGGGCTGGCGGGGCGGGCGCCGGAAACGGCGACGACTGTGGTGGCCGGCGCGCCGGCGGCAGTCGTGTCGGGCGCTAGCGCGGCGAGAACGACCGGACGCGACAGCGGGATCGGTACGCCGGCGGCGTCGAGGCCGTTGTTTTCACGCGCCAGCACCGTCTCGATTGCCAATTCCCCGGCCGACGACGCTTCCTGACCTGCGATTGCATTGACCGGCGCGCCGGAAGCGGCTTCGGCGATCTGCGTCGCCGCCGGGGTGTAGGCCGGACGGGGCAACGGGACCGGGACGTTTTCGGCGACCGTCACCGGCGTCTCCACCAGAGGAGCCTCCTCGACCGGCGCTACAGCAGCCATGGCGGGGCCGATATCGGCGGATGGACGCGGCGCAAACATCGGCGTCGGGATGTCGCGCAGCGGCAAGGCGGCGATGATCGTCTCGGCGGATTCCTTGGGCTCTGGCGCGGGCACGGCTGCCGGAGCCGTCTCGATAGGCTCTTCGGGCACGGGTGCGGAGGCCACGGCCACAGGGGGCTTGGCCTTCGGCGTCGGCGTCGAGTCGCCGAAGCTGCCACCGGTCTCTTCTTCCTCGTCGGCTCCGCCGCCGAACAAGGCAGACAGGAAGCCGCCGCCGGTGCGCTTGGTGGTCTCGGCGCTCGCGATCGCGATCCCCGCACCCTTGCGCTTCTGATAGGAGGCGACTGCCTGGTCGTAGCCTGGAAGCGGCTTGCCGTCGCTGGGTACATGCATCGTCTTGCCATTCGGGAAGACTGACGCGAGCTCTGTACGGCTCATCTTCGGCCAATGGCGAACATTTCCAACGTCAAGATGGACGAACGGCGAGCCCGAGCGCGGATAGTAGCCGACACCGCCACCCTGAACTTTCAGGCCGGCATTTCGAAGCGACTGCAGCTTGACGCCCGGAATGAAGAAATCCATCGCCTTGCCGAGCATATGCTGGCTTTTCTCGGCGACGCCGCGGCCGCGCTTGCGCAGCATCGAATTGGTTGCCGGCGAACGGTATGCCGACACGACGTGGATGTAGTCACGTGCGCCCGTCGACCGGTAGACTTCCCAGACGAGATCGAACAGCCGCGGGTCCATCTTGGTCGGCTCGTTACGCCGCCAGTCGCGCAGGAAATTGTTGAGCTGTTTCAGTCCGGACGGCAGGAACTTGCCGTTCTTCTTGTATGTGATTTCGGCCTTTTCCCGCGTATGCAGATAATAGAGCTTCAGAGTGCGGGTCTCGGCGCTGGCCAGGGGAGCTGTTACAAGAAAGCAGGTCGCCGCCAGCAACAAGCCAGCCAGCCACCGATGCCAAGCAAGAAATCCCGTGTCCCGTCGAATTCGGGGTCGTTCGATCCTGGTCAAATCGCCTCGCCTTATCGGCTGATGGTTGGTCCCCGCGGATGACTTCGCGAGCCTCTTCAAGCTCACCAGTATCATGCCTAATGGTTAATCACCGCTTAGTGAAGCGGAAATGCGGTGACACAATGGCAGGAACTTGACCAGCTTCAACCCCAGATCGACGTGGTAAACGAATAGCTTCGGGCCGTAGCCGACCGCCCCTCAGGCGAACGTCTGCGCGGCTGCCGGGCGGCCCTCGTCGGGTTCGATACCGTGCTCCTTGAGCTTCCGATAGAGCGTGGAACGGCCGATTCCCAGCCTTCGCGCGACTTCGCTCATCTGGCCGCGATAATGGTCGATCGCGAACAGGATCATCTCGAGTTCCACGTCCGCGAGCGTCCGGACATTGCCGACATCGTCGAGCGCACGAACGATGCCGAATCGGCCCGACAGGTTGTTGTCGCCGCCATGCATCACGGGAACGATCGGGGGCGTGCGCTCGATTTCGGAGAGCGGCGCAGGCGCGTCTGCAATGATTCGATCGAAGTCGATTCCGTCCACTTCGACGCGGATCTGCGGAAAATCGTCCGGTTTAAGGATGTCGCCATCGGCCAGCACGACGGCCCGGAAGACCGCGTTTTCGAGCTGGCGGATATTGCCTGGCCAGTCGTACGCGGACAGCATCGCCAACGCCTGCGGCGAGATGCCGGACACCTTGCCGCGGTGTTCCTTGAGCGAGATCTGCCGGATGAAATGCGCCACCAGCGCGGGAATGTCGTCGCGGCGGTCTCGGAGCGGCGGCACGAAGATCGGGAACACGTTCAGGCGATAAAACAGGTCTTCGCGGAAGTGGCCGTCCTTGACCCGTTGCAGCAGATTGCGGTGAGTCGCCGAAATTAGCCTGATATCGACCTTTTGCGAGCCGCGTGCGCCGACGGTCTCGATCTCGCCGTCCTGCACGGCGCGCAGCAGTTTGACCTGGACCTCAAGCGGCAGGTCGCCGATCTCGTCGAGGAACAGCGTCCCGCCATTGGCCTCGACAAACTTGCCTGCGTGCTTTTCGGTTGCGCCGGTGAACGCTCCCTTTTCATGGCCAAACAGGATGCTTTCGACCAGATTGTCGGGAATGGCGCCGCAATTGACCGTGACGAACGGCTTGCCCTTGCGATCGCCCGACCCCTGGATCGCGCGGGCGACGAGTTCCTTGCCGGTGCCGGATTCGCCCTCGATCAGAATGGGGATGTTGGATGCGGCGGCCTTCTGTCCCAGCCGGACGACACGTTCCATCGTCGGGCTCGACGTGATCATGTCGCGGAATGTCAGCGCGCCGCCAGTCTGGCGCTTCGGCTGGCGCACTTCATTGTCCTGGGCCTCCGCCTTCAGCGCCTCAACCTTCAGCGCGTTGACGATGGCCGTGCGCAGCCGCTCGGGCGCGACCGGCTTGACCACGAAATCGAAGGCTCCGGCCCGCATGGCGGCGACCACCGACTCGATGCCGCCCTGCGACGTCTGCACGATTACCGGCGCGCCGTTTGCGCGTTGCCGCAGCCGGGCCAGCACCTCCAGCCCGCTCATGCCGGGCATCACCAGGTCAAGGACTACGGCGGCGATCTCGCGGCCCTGCGGCCCTTCCATCGCTGCGATGCCTTCCTCGCCGCCTGAGGCCAGGATGGTCCGGTAGCCGAACTTGGTCAGGGCCGCATCGACAAGACGGCGCTGCACCGGATCGTCATCGACGATCAGGACGGCGCTGCTGGCAATCGCATCATGTGATCGCGGAGACGATATCTGGTTCATTGTGGATCATCCTGGCACAGGGTCCTAAACAAGCGCTCAAGAAACCCGGTATACGAATGCTTTCACCGGGGTTACGAATGCGCCGGAACGAGCAGACAGGACCAAGCATGAACCATCTCAACCATCGGCCTAACCGCTCCCCGGCTGCCGCGGCGTCTGCACGTGCATCGGGCCTCGGCGGCTTGCCCGAATGGAACCTGACCGACCTTTATCCGTCGATGGACGGGCCGGAGTTGGCCGCGGATCTGGCGCGCGCGGCAGCCGACGCCAGCGAATTCGAGCGGCGATGGAAGGGACGCCTCGCGACCGAAGCCGCCAACGCGGATTCCGTCGCACTTGGCGAGGCGATGCGGGAATATGAGGCGCTGGAAGAACTGATCGGCCGCATCATGTCCTACGCCGGTCTGGTCTATGCCGGCGACACTTCCGATCCGAAACGCGCGAAGCTCTATGGCGACGTGCAGGAAAAAATGACCGACGCCAGCGCCCACATGCTGTTCTTCGCGCTGGAGCTCAACAAGATCGACGACGAGCAGGTGACCCGTGCGCTCGACCGCGATCCGGGCTTCGGCCATTACCGCCCCTGGATTGTCGACCTTCGCAAGGACAAGCCGTACCAGCTCGAAGACCGCGTCGAGCAGCTGTTCCACGAAAAGTCCGTCACCGGACGCGGCGCGTGGAACCGGTTGTTCGACGAGACGATGACCGGCCTGCGCTTCACCATCGACGGCGAGGAACTGACGCTGGAGCCGGCGCTGAATATGCTGCAGGACGCTGATCCGGACGTCCGGCGCATGGCGTCGGAAGCGCTGGCCAAGACGTTCAAGGACAATCTGCGCATCTTCACGCTGATCACCAACACGCTGGCCAAGGACAAGGAAATCTCTGACCGCTGGCGCGGCTTCGCGGACATCGCCGATTCGCGCCATCTGGCGAACCGGGTGGAGCGCAGCGTGGTCGACGCACTGGCAAGCGCCGTGCGCGACGCCTACCCGCGCCTGTCGCACCGCTACTACGCCATGAAGGCGAAGTGGCTCGGCATGGAGAAGATGAGCAACTGGGACCGCAACGCGCCGCTGCCCGACACGCCGCAGACGGTCATCGGATGGGACGAGGCGAAGAACACCGTGCTTTCCGCCTATCAGCTCTTCTCGCCCGACATGGCCGAGATCGCGCGGCAGTTCTTCGACCGGAACTGGATCGACGCGGCCGTGCGGCCCGGCAAGGCGCCAGGCGCGTTCGCCCACCCGACCGTGCCGTCGGCGCATCCCTACGTGCTGCTCAATTACATGGGAAAGCCGCGCGACGTGATGACGCTGGCGCACGAACTCGGGCATGGTGTCCACCAGGTCTTGGCCGGTGGCCAGGGCGCGCTGATGGCCTCGACGCCCCTCACCTTGGCCGAAACCGCGTCGGTGTTTGGCGAAATGCTGACCTTTCGGTCACTGCTCGACCGCACCCGAGACCGGCGCGAGCGCAAGGCGATGCTGGCGCAGAAGGTCGAGGACATGATCAACACGGTCGTGCGCCAGATTGCGTTCTACGAATTCGAGCGGAAGATCCACACCGAGCGCAAGAACGGCGAGCTGACCTCCGACAGGATCGGCGAATTGTGGCTGGAAGTGCAGGCTGAGAGCCTAGGGCCGGCGATCACGATCCAGCCCGGCTACGAGACGTTCTGGACTTACATCCCGCACTTCATCCATTCGCCGTTCTACGTCTACGCCTACGCGTTCGGCGACTGCCTGGTGAACTCGCTCTACGCTGTCTACCAGAACGCCGAATCCGGCTTCCAGGACAAGTATTTCGACATGCTGCGCGCCGGCGGCACCAAGCATCACTCCGAGCTTCTGGCCCCGTTCGGCCTCGACGCGTCCGACCCGGAATTCTGGGCAAAGGGCCTGTCGGTGATCGCGGGGCTGATCGATGAACTGGAGGCGATGGAGGACTGAGCGCGCTTGGCGGCATGACGTGTTCGAGCTAGAATACTGCTTCCAGGAGCAATGCGATGAACATTCCGCTGAAGAAGCATCAGGCCGATTGGATTGCAGAGCAGGTGAGTTCCGGCCGCTACGAGACCGAACTCGCCGCAATCGAGGACGCCATTGCGGCGAAGATGCGCGAAGACGAGGCGGATTGGGCCGAGACGCGGGAGAAGCTGCGGGACCGCATAAAGTCTGCCGAGGAGGATATCCGCAACGGTCGGACAATTCTGGCCGATGACGCTTTTTTCGAGAGCAAACGGCAGCTGATCCGCGATCGGTACATGACTCCGAAGAAATGAGATCGTTTGAGGTTTCATTCTCCGGTGAGGCCAACGACGACGTTGTTTCGATCCTGCATTACATCGCAGCCGATAGTCCGGCGACTGCCCTCAAGTTCATCGACCGTCTGGAAGAACGAATAGTGCAACTCCTCTCGTCGACGCCATTTGCCGGGAGGCGAATCGAGAAGGCGCGCTACTGCGCTTTCGGGAACTACGTCGCAGCCTACATAGTCGACGAGGATTTGTTGACGGTCACGGTCATTCTGATTGCCGAAGGCCATCGCCAGTGGCGAGCGGACATCAAGGAACGATTGCAATCTTGACCGCTCCACCCCCCTTCCCCACCCCCTACGATGGCTCGTCACGTCTCTTCACGATCAGCATGAAGCCGATCGGGCCGGCGGACTGGATCGCGTCCGGCCAGGATCTGGAGCAGATGCTCATCGAGAAGGACCGGCTGAACCGCGACATTCCGGACCTCGTTTTCGTCGAGGAGGCCGACACGCGCGAGGCACAGTCGGAACTGCTGTACATTCTCGTCGACCACCTGTTGCAGCATCAACCCGAAACCTATCGCCGCGAAGGCCAGACAATCGTCATTGGCGACCGTCGCGTGGTCGACCTCGACGACAGGAACCGACCGGCGTTGCTCGCGGCTGCGAATCTCGTCGCGGACGACTTGGTCATCATGCGACGGAATGAAACCGGCTGGCGGCTCGTCGCCGCTTCGCTGTGCTTTCCCTCCTCTTGGACACTTTCCGAAAAGTTCGGCAGGCCGCTGCAAGAGATCCACAATCCGGTGCCTGGTTTCGGCGAAGGTACGCGCACGGCAGGCATGATCCAGCGCATCTTCGACAATCTCCAGCGCGGCCAGCCGGCCATCCGCTGGAATTGGTCGTTGCAATCCGACCGGACACTCTACAAGCCGCTGTCGTCGATCCAGCGCGACGAGCGCGCCGCCGCGAAGCCGCCGCGCTTTGCGCATGGCGCGGCTTCGGCTTTTATCCGCGTCGAACGCCAGACCCTGCGCAAGCTGCCCGTGTCCGGCGACATCGTCTTCACCATCCGCATCAATCTCGACCCGATGGTGGCGCTGGCGGCGCATCCCGACCGCGCCAGGCTGGCGCGAGGCCTGGCCAGCGAACTCGCCGCGCTCGATCCCGATCAGATCGACTACAAGGGTTTCGGCGCCGATCGCGACCGATTGATCGCGGATCTGGGCGCCATCGCTACCGGGCACCCTTGTCCAGCGGAACCGGTTTCTTCTTTATTGTGACAGGTTAATATGGTTTAGCCGGGGGGCGGCTCCAAAAAAGCCGGATATTGAAGGAGTTTTTCGAGAATGACGGAACAGAACTGGCCGGTCTACGGCGAAATCAGCGGGCCTGTGGTGATGATCGGCTTCGGATCGATCGGCCGTGGCACGCTGCCGCTGATCGAGCGCCATTTCAAGTTCGACAAGTCTCGCATGACGGTCATCGACCCCGCGGAAGGCAACCGCAAGCTGCTCGACGAACGCGGCATCGCCTTCGTCAAGGACCATGTCACCAAGGCCAATTACAAGAAGCTGCTGACGCCGCTGCTGACCGAGGGCGAGGGCCAGGGCTTTTGCATCAATCTGTCGGTCGACACCGGATCGGTCGACCTGATGCGCCTCTGCCGCAAGCTCGGCGTGCTTTACATCGACACTGTCGTCGAGCCTTGGCTTGGCTTCTATTTCGACACCGAGGCCGACAACGCGAGCCGCACCAATTATGCGCTTCGTGAATCGCTGCTGGAGGAAAAGCGCAAGCATCCCGGCGGCACCACTGCCGTTTCGACCTGCGGCGCCAATCCAGGCATGGTCTCCTGGTTCGTCAAGCAGGGTCTGGTCAATCTCGCCAAGGATCTCGACATCGAGTTTGAAACGCCGGCGGTCGAAGACCGCGAAGGCTGGGCCAAGCTGATGAAGAAGACCGGCGTCAAGGGCATCCACATCGCCGAACGCGACACGCAGCGCGCCAAGAAGCCGAAGCCCCTCAACGTGTTCTGGAACACGTGGTCGGTCGAGGGCTTCATCTCGGAAGGCCTGCAGCCGGCGGAACTCGGCTGGGGCACCCATGAAAACTGGATGCCGAAAAACGCCAGGCAGCACAGGCACGGCTCGAAGGCCGCGATCTTCATCGAGCAGCCGGGAGCCAACACCCGAGTTCGGACCTGGTGCCCAACGCCCGGCCCGCAATACGGTTTCCTGGTGACGCACAATGAAGCGATCTCGATCTCGGATTTCTTCACGGTGACGAACAAGAAGGGCAAGGTGACATACCGTCCGACCTGCCACTATGCCTACCACCCTTGCAACGACGCCGTTCTCTCGCTGCACGAGATGTTCGGCGCTGCTGGCGTGGCTCAACCCGTTCAGCATGTACTCGACGAGAACGAACTGGTCGACGGCAGCGACGAACTGGGCGTGCTGCTCTACGGGCACGACAAGAACGCCTACTGGTTCGGCTCGCAGCTGACGCTTGCCGAGGCGCGCAAGCTTGCGCCGTATCAGAACGCCACCGGCATGCAGGTCACGTCGGCCGTGCTCGCCGGCATGGTCTGGGCGCTCGAGAACCCCGAGGCCGGCATCGTCGAGGCGGACGAGATGGACTATCGCCGCTGCCTCGAAGTGCAGATGCCTTATCTCGGCCCGGTCAACGGCTATTATACCGACTGGACGCCGATCGACGGCCGGCCGGGACTCTTCCCGGAAGACATCGACACGAAGGACGCCTGGCAGTTCCGCAACATTCTGGTGCGATAGCCGGGTAACGGATGGTCTTGCTTTCGCCGAGATAACGCGCGATGCAGGACAGGAGTGGGACTCATGACAGGAGCGTCCTTGATGCTTAAGGCTCGCAAAATTTTCGCCATTTCGCCGCTGGTCGGCCTTCTGGCGCTGGCCGGCTGCCAGATGACCGGTCCGGGACCGGGCGGCCCTGGGCCTGTTGCGAGGCAGCCGACGGGCGTCGAAGGCGAATGGCTGAGCACCGACGGCGTCGCCATGTCGCGCTTCACCGGCGGCGCTTTCGAGACGCTTGCGGTCGACACCGGCAACAAGCTCGCGACTGGGTCGTATCGCTATGCGGACGCCCGCACGATCGAGATTTCGGTCACCTCGATCATCCGCCAGACCACGTCCAGCGTGAACTGCGCTCTCGTTACGCAGCAGCAGTTGAACTGCACCTCCTCCGGCGGCCAGCAGTTCGTTCTGGTGCGCAAGCAGACCGGCGCCGTCTGACGCCAGGCCTGACGCGAGGGCGGCAGAGCGATGATCGTCTTCGCGGCCATCGCCTTTCTCGCAATTGCGATACTGCCGCAATTGTGGGTCGGCTGGACCATCAAACGCCATGAAGGCGACCGGCCTGACCTGCAGGGAACAGGCGGCGAACTGGCGCGGCATCTTCTCAACCGCTTCGATCTCGCCAATGTCAAAGTCGAGACAACCGACAAGGGCGACCACTACGATCCTGATGCGAAGGCGGTCCGCCTGCTGCAGAGGCACTTCGACGGACGCTCGCTCTCGGCGGTCGCCATCGCCACCCATGAGGTCGGCCATGCGATCCAGGACGCGCATGGCGAACGCGGGTTGAAAACCCGGCAGTCACTGGCGCAGCTCGCAGCCCAGACCGACCGCATCGCCTTCTGGTTCTTCATGGCAGCACCTGTGCTGGGCATTCTTGCCCGCACGCCGCTTGCGTTCGCAGCGATCGTTGGGCTGGGTGTGGCGCTGCTGGGCGTCCGCGTCCTGTTCAACCTAGTCACGCTGCCGGTCGAATTCGACGCCAGCTTCGGCAAGGCGCTGCCGATCCTCAAGGATGGCAAATATATCGACGACCGCGACATGCCGGCGGTGCGGAGCCTGCTCCGCGCGGCGGCGTTCACCTATGTCGCCGGCGCGCTGATTTCGATGGTCAACCTTGCGCGCTGGATCACGCTCCTGCGACAGTCCCTCCAAAGACTTCGGGAGGACGCATGCCGGACCATTTCGACGCGCTGGAAACGCGCCCGCCAGTAGCTCGCGAGGCCGACCTGTTCGCCCGCCTCCCCGCCTTTCTCCGGCAGGCCTGCGCAAATGCGCCTGGATTGGACCGATGGCTGCAGGGGCGCGATCTTGGCGCCATCACCGACCGTGCCGCGCTCGCCACCCTGCCGGTGTTGCGGAAGGCCGAACTGATGGCATTCCAGCAGGCCGATCCTCCCTTCGGCGGTTTCGCGGACGTGGCGCAGCTTAAGGGAAACCGGGTATTCCTGTCGCCCGGGCCGCTTTGGGAACCGCAGGCCACCGGGGCGGATCCATGGCAGGCTGCGCGCGCGTTCTTCGCGGCGGGCGTCCGCGCCGGCGACATCGTCCACAACGCCTTCGCTTATCACATGACGCCCGGTGGCTTTATTCTCGACGAGGGGGCCCGGGCGCTCGGCTGCACCGTGTTCGCGGCCGGCACCGGCAACACCGAGATGCAGGTCGACGCCGCCGCCAGCCTGAAGCCGGGCGTCTATTCCGGCACGCCGGACTTCCTGAAGGTCATGCTCGACAAGGCGGCCGAACAGGGCAAGGATCTGTCGTCGATCCGCACCGGCCTCGTTTCAGGCGGCGCGCTGTTTCCGTCGCTGCGCGAGGAGTATCGCAGCCGCGGCGTCAACGTCCTGCAATGCTATGCTACCGCCGAGTTCGGAGTCATCGCCTACGAGTCGGTTGGCCCGGACGGGCTGCCCCTGCCGGGAATGGTGATCAATGAAGGCCTGGTCGTCGAAATCGTTCGGCCCGGAACGAATGACCCTGTGCCGGCAGGCGATGTCGGCGAGGTTGTCGTCACGTCGTTCAACCCGGCCTATCCAATGATCCGTCTGGGCACTGGAGACCTGTCGGCGATCATTTCCGAACCGTCGCCGTGCGGCCGCACCAATCTGCGCATCCGGGGCTGGCTCGGCCGCGCCGACCAGCGCACCAAGGTGAAAGGCATGTTCGTCGACCCGAAGCAGGTCGCCGATGTGCTCGGGCGGCATCGTGATATCGCCAAGGCGCGGCTTGTCGTGACCCGCGACGGCGAACGCGACGCCATGGCGCTGCACGTCGAAACGGCGCCCGGCATCGAGCCCGATCTCGCCGCTTTGGAGGCGACTTTGCGCGAAGTCACCAAGCTCGGCGGCAGCGTTGTCCTGGCTCCCTCTGGCAGCCTGCCCAACGATGGCAAGGTGATCGCCGACGAACGCGACTATCGCGCCTGAAACAGCTTGCATCCCGCTGGTGCAGGTGTGAAATTGCCCATTCTGAATTGAAATATCGCTGACACCTCGCCTCTCTATAGGTGCCAAGGCGAACCACGGGAGACAATCAAAATGAAGCGAACAGCACTTATCGGAGCGCTTTCCGCGTCCGTTCTGGCCATGTCGACGGCCGCATCCTTCGCCGACTACACGCTGAACATTCTGCACATCAACGACTGGCACAGCCGCATCGAGTCGAACAACAAGTATGAGTCGACCTGCTCGGCCGAGGAAGAGGGCAAGGGCGAGTGCATCGGTGGCGCCGCCCGCCTCGTCACGGCGATCGCGGACCGTCGCAAGGCGTTGGACGGCCGGAACGTGCTGCTCCTCAATGGCGGCGATAATTTCCAGGGCTCGCTGTTCTACGCGACCTATAAGGGCGCGGTCGAAGCCGAGTTCCTGAACCTGATGAAATTCGATGCCATGACGGTCGGCAATCACGAGTTCGACGATGGTGAGCCGGCATTGAAGACGTTCCTCGACACGGTGAAGTTCCCCGTGCTGAGCGCTAACGTCAAGGCCGCGTCGGCATCGACCATCATCGACCGCATCAAGCCGTCGCTTGTGCTCGAAGTTGGCGGCCAGAAGATCGGCATCGTCGGCGCGGTGACCACCGACACGCCGGAGATCGCCTCTCCCGGCCCGAACATCACGATCGAGGACGACATCGCCACGATCACCGCCGAGGTGAAGAAGCTTGAGGCCGAGGGCGTCAACAAGATCATCGCTTTGACCCATGTCGGCTATCCCCGCGACAAGGAGATGATCGCCAAGATCCCGGGCGTCGACGTGGTCGTCGGCGGCCACTCGCATTCACTGCTGTCGAACACTGATGCCAAGGCCGAAGGCCCGTATCCGACGATGATCGACAATCCCGGCGGCTACAAGGTGCCGGTGACCCAGGCCGCGTCCTACTCGAAATATCTCGGCGAGTTCCTCGTCACCTTCGACGACGCCGGCGTCGTCAAAGAAGCCAAGGGCGACCCGCTGTTCCTCGACAATTCGATCAAGGCCGATGAGGCCGTGCTGGCCCGAATCAAGGAACTTGGCGCGCCGATCGAGGAACTGAAGAACAAGGAAGTATCCGAAACGTCGGCGTTGATCGACGGCGATCGCAAGTCCTGCCGCGCGGTCGAGTGCTCGATGGGCAACCTGATCGCCGACGCGATGCTGGACCGCACCAAGGACCAGGGCGTCACCATCGCCATCCAGAACGGCGGCGGCATCCGCGCCTCGATCGACGCTGGCGTCATCACCATGGGCGAAGTGCTCACCGTGCTACCGTTCCAGAACACGCTTGCGACCTTCCAGCTCACCGGCAAGGACCTGAAGGATTCGATCGAGGCCGGTCTGTCCGAAATCGAGGAAGGCAAAGGCAAGTTCCCGCAGGTTGCAGGGCTGAAATATTCCTTCGACAAATCCGTCGCCCCGAATGGCGGCCGGCTGAAGTCGCTTGAGGTGATGGACGGCGGCGCCTGGAAGCCGATCGACGAAGCCAAGACCTACACGATCGCAACGAACAACTTCGTCCGCGCCGGCGGCGACGGCTACAAGCTGTTCGCCGACAATGCGCAGAACGCCTATGATTTCGGTCCGAGCCTCGAACAGGTCGTCGCCGACTACCTGACCGCGAACCGGCCTTACACGCCGAAGGTCGACGGGCGCATCACCGAAGTTGCCGCAACCGTCGCTGCCTCGCCAGCTGCACCGGCTGCCCCGGCGCCGGCGGCAACGCCCGCCCCGGCAACTCCCGCCCCGGCCGCTACAGCTGCTCCGGCTCCAGCCGCCGCGGCGCCGGCCACACCCGCACCGACCGCCGTGCCGGCGCTGCCAGCGGCGTCGAACGATATCGCCACCCAGCCGCCGAAGATCGAAGCAGCACCGGCTGCAGGCAGTGCCGCAGCTCCGGCGACACCTGCTCCTGCCGCTGCTGCACCCGCTGCGCCGGCAGCGCCCGCTGCTGCGGCCGTTCCAGCCACCCCGGCCGCTGCGCCGGCCGCCGGTTCGCATGTCATCGTCGCAGGCGACACGTTCTGGGACCTCGCGGCGAAGACCTATGGCGATGGTCAGCTTTGGCCGAAGATTCAGGAAGCCAACCCCGCCGTGACTCCAATGGCGCTTGAGATCGGCGGCACGCTGACGATCCCCGCGGCGAACTGACGACAATCGCATCCAGACTCACGGCCCGTCCTTCGCAAGAAGGGCGGGCCGGTTGCGTTTTGCCGCACCTGCAATCACGGCCTGATCATTGAATTCGCCTCCGCACAGGCTAAGTGTGACCGCAAGACGGAGTTGGGCGATGAGTGTAACGGAACTGACGAGACCGGCAGGGAACAGTGCGGTTGGCCCCTTGCCATCCGGCCATCCCGCTGTGCGTCCTGGCAAGGTGGGTGTCGTCCTCGTCAATCTCGGTACACCGGACGGCACTGACTATGCGTCGATGCGGCGGTACCTGAAGGAATTCCTCTCCGACAAGCGCGTCATCGAGCTCAATCGCCTGATCTGGCAACCGATCCTGCATGCCTTCGTCCTCACCACCCGCCCGCAGAAATCCGGCGCGAACTACCGCAAGATCTGGAACGTCGAGCGTGACGAATCCCCGCTTCGGACATTCACCCGCTCGCAGGGCGAGAAACTCGGCGCAGCACTGGCCGACCTGCCAGAAATCGTCGTCGAATGGGGCATGCGCTACGGCAGCCCGTCGATGGAAAGCGTTGTCGCAAAGCTGATGGAGCAAGGCTGCGAGCGGGTGCTCGCCTTCCCGCTCTATCCGCAATATTCGGCGACCACGACGGCGACAGCCAACGACCAGCTCTTCCGCGCGCTGATGAAGATCCGTCGCGCGCCGGCCGTCCGCACCGTGCCGAACTACCACGATGAGCCAGTCTATATCGACGCGCTGGCTACCTCGCTCCAGCAGCACCTTGCAGCGCTCGATTTCGAACCTGAGCTCATCATCGCATCCTATCACGGCCTGCCGAAAGTCAATCTGGAGAAGGGCGACCCCTACCATTGCCATTGCCTCAAGACGACGCGCCTGCTGCGCGAGAGGCTTGGCTGGGACCAGACCAAGCTGATCTCGACGTTCCAGTCGCGCTTTGGCGCCCAGGAATGGCTGCAGCCTTACACCGACAAGACGGTGGAACAACTGGCGAAGGACGGCGTGAAGCGTATCGCCGTCATCAATCCGGGCTTCTCGGTCGACTGCATCGAAACGCTGGACGAGATCGGCCGCGAGGTCCAGGAGGAGTTCCTGCATGCCGGCGGCGAGAAGTTCGCGCACATTCCCTGCCTCAACGACTCCGAAGAAGGCATGGCCGTGATCGAGACATTGGTTCGACGCGAACTGCAGGGCTGGGTCTGAGCGGCTGGAACATCCGGGAGCACGGCGCGTTTCTCGGCCTGCAAAGGGGATTTCCACCATGAACCGCAAGCTTGACCTGCGGACCGGCAGACCGGTCTGGATGGCCTATCGCGCCCCGTCCGTCCCTGCCTCCAAGCTTGTCCGCGACGCGAAAACCGACGTCCTGGTCGTCGGAATGGGCATCTCCGGCGCGATGATCTGCGAGGCGCTGTCGGCAGCCGGCATGGACGTGATGGCGATCGATCGGCGCGGACCGCTCAAGGGCTCGACGCCGGCTACCACGGCGCTCGTGCAATATGAGATCGACCAGCCCCTGACCGTGCTGTCCGAAAAGATCGGCAAGGGCAAGGCCGAGGCAGCGTGGCGGCGCTCGCGGATCGCGGTCGCCAACCTCTCGGCGCGGATCGACGAGCTCGGCATTGCCTGCGCCAAATCCCCTCGCCCATCGCTGCTGATTGCCGGCAACGAAATGGGCGCTGGCGGTCTGCGCGCCGAGGCCGAAGCGCGCCGCGCCGCCGGGCTTTATGCACAATATCTGACGGCCGGACAGTTGCAGGACCGGTTCGGCATCGCCCGCGATGGCGCCATCCTCAGCCCCGACAATCTGGCGCTCGATCCGCGCAAACTGACGGCTGGACTGTTCCTGAAGACGCTGGAGCGCGGTGCGCGCCTCTACGCACCGATCGAGGCAACGATATTCGAGTCATCTTCCGCAGGCGTAGACGTCGCGACAAAAGACGGCCCTGTGATTTCCGCGAAGCATGTCGTGCTGGCGACCGGCTATGAACTCGCCTCCATCGTGCCGCCGAAGGGGCATTCGGTGATTTCCACATGGGCAATCGCGACCAGGCCGCAAAGGGCGAAGCTCTGGCCGGAGGAGGCATTCATCTGGGAAGCCTCCGACCCTTATCTCTACATGAGGGCGACAGCCGACGGTCGCGTCATCTGTGGCGGTGAGGACGAGGAATTCCAGGACGAGACCGAGCGCGACGCGCTGCTCGCCGAAAAGGCGAAGCGTATCTCGGAGAAGCTCGGCAAACTGATGCCGCAGCTGGACACGGCTGCCGAATATGCGTGGACGGGATCGTTCGGCACCACGTCGACCGGCCTGCCGATCATCGGCAAGGCCCCCCGGCACAAGAACGTGCATGCGATCATGGGCTATGGCGGCAACGGCATCACCTTCTCGCGGATCGCCGCGGAGATCGTGCTGGCCGAGCTGACCGGCGGACGCGACAGCGACGCGGGGCTTTTCGCCTTCCCCGGCTGATCCGATCACGGATTGTTGCGTGCCGACATTGTGTCGCCACAAGAAGCCCCTTACATCCTTAGGTGACGCGGGGGTCCCGCATCGCTTCACGGGCTCCGCGCCCGGCAATGGGGGATATTCGCAATGGACTTCTCAGCCTTCGACGTCGTCATACCGGTCCTTGTCATTCTGGTGCTGCTGCTGATTTTCGCCGGCATCAAGACCGTTCCGCAAGGCAGCAACTTCACCGTCGAACGCTTCGGCCGCTACACCAGGACACTCTCCCCCGGCCTGAACCTGATCATCCCCTTCATCGACCGCATCGGCGCGAAGATGAACATGATGGAGCAGGTGCTCGACGTGCCGACCCAGGAGGTCATCACGCGCGACAACGCGATCGTCGCCGTCGATGGCGTCGCCTTCTACCAGGTGCTGAACGCACCGCAGGCGGCTTACCAGATCACCGGGCTGGAAAACGCCATCCTCAACCTGACCATGACCAACATCCGCTCGGTGATGGGCTCGATGGACCTCGACGAATTGCTGTCGAACCGTGACGCGATCAACGACCGGCTGCTGAAGATCGTCGACGACGCGGCGGCCCCGTGGGGCATCAAGATGACCCGCGTCGAGATCAAGGACATCAATCCGCCGGCCAACCTCGTCGAGTCGATGGCCCGCCAGATGATGGCCGAGCGCAACAAACGCGCGCAGATCCTCGAGGCCGAGGGTCTGAAGCAGGCGCAGGTTCTGGAGGCAGAGGGCCGCAAGGAAGCCGCCTTCCGCGACGCTGAAGCGCGCGAACGCGCTGCCGAAGCCGAAGCGCGCGCGACGCAGGTCGTGTCGGAAGCCATCGCCAAGGGCGACGTGCAGGCGATCAACTACTTCGTCGCCCAGAGATACACCGAAGCACTGGCGAAGATAGGTTCCGCGCCCAATTCGAAGATCGTGCTGATGCCGATCGAGGCGTCGTCGCTGATCGGCTCGCTCGGCGGTATCGGCGCGATCGCGCAGGAAGTATTCCGCACCGAGGGAACGGCCGGCGCACAACGCCAGAGCCGCACGCCGCGCATCCCGCCTGAGGGCGGCAATTGATCACAACGCTTTGACATCGCTCCTGAAGGAGAAAATCGATGCTTGAACGGATCTTTGGCGAACTCGGCCCCTGGAACTGGATGGTGCTGGGTTTCGTCCTGCTTGCGCTCGAAATCCTGGTGCCGGGCGTCTTCCTGCTGTGGATCGGCATCGCCGCGCTCATTGTCGGGACGTTGTCGCTGCAGTTCTGGGACGCGGCGTTCTGGGGCTGGCAGGTTCAGGTCGTGGTCTTCCTGGCCTTTTCGCTGATCTGCGCCTATCTCGGCCACCGCATCACAAAGGCGCGCGAGACCGATAGCGACGAGCCGCTGCTCAATCGCCGCGACGCTCAACTCGTCGGCCGCACCGCGACGCTGGAGGAGCCGATCCGCGAGGGTCGCGGCCGCATCCGCATCGACGACACGATGTGGAAAGTGGTCGGGCCGGACGCCACGCCCGGCACCCGGGTGCGCGTGATCCGCGCAACCGGCGGCGAGCTGACGGTGGAGACGATCGCCGCCTAAGCCGCGCCGATCCTGAGCAAATCGTGGAAATGCACGACGCCGACCGGCTTGTTGCCGTCGGTGACTACCAGCGCGCTGATGCTGTGGTCGTTCAGCATCGCGATCGCTGTGCCGGCGAGCGTATCGGGGGCGATCGTCTTCGGCGATTGGGTCATGATGTCGTCGACGGTGATCTCGCGGAGATCGCGGTGCAGGTTGCGGGCGATGTCGCCGTCGGTGACGATGCCGGCAAGCGTGCCGTCGCTTTCCAGAATGCAGACGCAGCCGACCTTGAGCCTGGACAGGGTCAGCACGGCCTCCGGCATCTTGGTGCCGCGCGCCGCCACCGGGATCCGGTCGCCGGAACGCATGATCTCGGAGACCTGGGTCAGGTTGGCGCCGAGCTGCCCGCCCGGATGGAAGGTACGGAAATGCTCCGCCGTGAAGCCCCGCGCCTCCAGCAGCGCGACTGCAATCGCATCGCCGATCGCCAGTTGCAGCAGCGTCGAGGTCGTGGGCGCCAGGCCATGCGGGCAGGCCTCCGGCGCGCGGGGCAGGCACAGGACCACATCCGACCCGCGCGCCAGCGCCGAGGCTTCGTTTGATGTGATCCCAATCAGCGGGATCGAGAATCGCCGCGTATAGGCGACGATGCCTTTCAGCTCCGCGCTTTCCCCGGACCACGAAATCGCGACCACCGCGTCATCCTTGGCGATCATGCCGAGATCGCCGTGATTCGCTTCCGCCGGGTGCACGAAGAAGGCGGGCGTGCCGGTGGAGGCAAGGGTCGCGGCAAGCTTTGCCCCGATATGGCCGCTCTTACCGACTCCGGTGACGATCACGCGGCCAGAAATGCCGGAAATCCGCGCCACGGCATCGGCGAAAGGCTCGGCCAGTCCATTGTCGAGCGCTGCCGCCAAGGCGGCCATCCCGGCCTGTTCGGTCGTGACGGTGCGGACCGCCGACTGGATGGCGGCCGCACGGTCGGGGCTCTTGCGCTTCAAGGTCGCATGCATGGGTTTTCGATTAGCGCGTCGCCTCTTTTCTGTCCAACGATGTTTGCCGCGGACAGTCGGACTTCAACGCTCCATTAACCATCACAATTTACGGTTCGGTAAGCATGGTGCAGTCCGCGCCGTGGCAAATCCGGGTCGACATGCCGCGTTTGAACGTCTTCAGGTCGAATCTGCTTCGCGACCATGCGCTGCTGCTCGCAGCGGGCGTCGCGCTGTTGATCGCGCACCTTCCGGCACACGCCCAGGAATCGGGGCTGCGCGGCGAGATCGCCGAAGACCAGATCTGGCAGGATATCCGGTCGCGGCGCTCGCCGCTCGATCCCGCGCCCGCTCAGCAGCCTGACGACAACAATAACCCCTATGCGCCCGAAAGCCCGGGCGCCATTCTGGACGAGGAGGCTGAGCCGCTCGATTCGACGTCGACACTGTTCCCCGATCCGGCGACCGACGCGGACACCATGGGCGAACCGGACGAACCGGATGCGGAACCCCGCGGCGTCGGCCAGCGCGACGAGGAGACAGTCGCGCCTGAGGAAGAAGTGGTCGTCGCCGAGCAAGAGGAAGCCGAGGCCGCGAACGCGCGCGCCGAGCGCGTCGATGCCGAGGACGAGGAGCGGAACGTCCGCGCCGTGCCCGAGAATGGGCGCGCGGAAGCGATCGAGGGCGCGGAAGCCGAAGCGGAGCAGAACCCCTACGCCCCGCTGGGACTGCGAATCGGCACGTTCAACGTGACCTCGACCTTCGAGCAGGGCGTGACGTGGACGTCCAATGCGAACTTCAGCCCGACACCCTCGCCAGCCGTGCTGTCCGAATCGGCGCTGCGGCTGAACGCGGTCTCCGACTGGTCACGCCATTCTGCCGTCATCAATGCGTTCGGCGTCTATCGCAAATCCATCGACGGCGAGGAAGTCACCGACCCATCCGTCGGATTCGATGCGACATTCAATCTGGACATCCGCGAGGACCTGCGCGCGATTGCAAAGCTCGGCTACGACCTGCGGCCGGAATCGGCGGATTCGCCGGTGGAATTGCCGGTGGCGGTGGTGTCGCGGCCATTGCGCCACGAACTGACGGGAAGCCTAGGGCTCGAGAAGGACGTCGGGAAATTCCGTTTCGCAGTGACAGGAGAGGTCGAACGGCTGGGCTATGACGATGCGAAACTGGGCGGTGGCGGAACGCTGTCGCAAGAGGAACGCAACTCGACGCTGCTCACCGGAACATTGCGAACCGGCTACCAGATCTCGCCAGCATTTGTCCCATTCTTGGAGCTGGAAGTCGGCCGCAGAAACTACGACATCGCGGTCGACAGCAACGGCTTTGCGCGATCCTCCGACCGCCATGGCGCACGCGCCGGAACGGAAATCGATCTGGGGGAAAAGCTCGTCGGCGAGGTTTCGGTCGGGTGGATCAACGAGCAGTTCGACGACAGCGCACTTGCCGCCATTTCCGGCCTGACCGCAGAGGGCGACCTGACCTGGTCGCCGCAGCGCGGCACAGACGTCAATTTCAACGCGTCCACGACGGTCGAAGGAACCACGACGGCCGGCGACAGCGGCTCGATTCTCTACTCCGGCACGGTGGCGCTAAAGCGGGAATTGCGTTCGAACCTGACGCTGAACGGCTCGCTCGGCGCGTCCTGGAGGGAATATTCGGCTTCGACGGATCGCGACCTGACACTGCGCGCAGAAACCTCGCTGACCTGGTGGCTCAACCGCTATGCCGGCATCACCGGGCGCTATCGCTACGAGGGGCTGCAGAGCACCTTGGCCAACCGCTACACCACGACGAACAGCGTCTATCTCGGCATGACGCTGCAGCGCTAGGCTGCTAACGATCCTGGCGGCACGATTTCGTCGCGCAGCCTGTCGATTGCCGACAGCACGTGTTCCCGCATGTCCTGCCGCCACAGGCCGAAGGCGATGTTCGCTTCGATGAAACCCTCCGGCGAGCCGCAGTCGAAGGTGCGACCACGGTAGTTGTAGCCATGGAACGCCTGGCTCTTCGCCAATGTCAGCATGCCGTCCGTCAGCTGGATCTCGTTGCCCGCGCCGCGTTCCTGATGCTGCAGGATCGAGAATATCTCGGGTTGCAGGATGTAGCGGCCGTTGATGTAGAGGTTCGACGGCGCCGTGCCGGGCTTGGGCTTCTCAACCATGCCGGAAATCTCGAAGCCTTTGTGAACGGCCTTGCCCTGGGCGACGATGCCATATTTGTGCGCTTCCGCCGGATCGCATTCCTGCACGGCGACGATGTTGGAACCGGTCTGTTCGTAGAGCTCAACCATCTCCCTCATGCAGCTTCGCTCGGACTGCATGATCATGTCGGGCAAGAGCAGCGCGAACGGTTCGTCGCCGACGAGATCGCGCGCGCACCACACTGCATGACCAAGACCGAGCGGCACCTGCTGACGCGTAAAGCTGGTCTGGCCGGGTTCCGGTTGCAGCGCCCGCAAGCGCGCCAGTTGCTGGTCCTTGCCACGCTCCGCCAGCGTCGTGTTGAGCTCGAACTGGATGTCGAAATGATCCTCGATCACCGCCTTGTTGCGGCCGGTGACGAAGATAAAGTGCTCGATGCCGGCTTCCCGCGCCTCGTCCACGACATACTGGATGACGGGCTTGTCGACGACCGTGAGCATTTCCTTGGGTATGGCCTTGGTGGCCGGCAGAAACCGCGTCCCCAGCCCCGCGACCGGAAACACCGCCTTGCGAATGTTCTTCATTTCAACTCCGCCTCCGCCCGGACCGGGCCCGACGTGACACTTTCATGCCCGAATTGAAAAATACTGAATCGCTGGGTCCAACGGCAACGTGGAGAAGATCAACTTGACGTTTCCGCTCCCGCCGGCCCTATGGTAAACTAAATCCTAACCGTATTCTTCGATGAATGGCCTTCCGAACCTATGATGGAGGCGAGAATGTTTGTTCAGAAGACCACGATCCGGGCCGGGCTGGCGGCGCTTGGCCTGGCGGTGAGCGTGATCGCTTCGTCGGTCCCCGCCCATGCCGACGCCGGCTTCAAGCGCTGGATCGGCGAATTCCGCGGTACGGCCGCGAGTGCAGGCATTTCCGGATCGACGTTCGACCGCGCGTTTCGCGGCATCAGCGAGCCCGATGCCGAAGTTCTCGAAAAGGCGCGCTTTCAGCCGGAATTCACCGCCAAGGCCTGGGACTACTTCGACAATCGCGTCAACGAAGGCTCGATTTCGGTCGGCCGGGAGATGGCCCGCAAATACAAGTCCACGCTCGACAAGATCGAAGCGCGATTCGGCGTCGACCGGCACATCTTGCTGGCCATCTGGTCGATGGAATCGAACTATGGCGAGATCCTGAAGAACGACAAGGTGATGCGCAACGTTGTGCGTTCGCTGTCGACGCTCGCCTATGCCGACAAGAAGCGCGCCAAGTTCGCCCGCACGCAGTTGATAGCAGCGCTGAAGATTCTGCAGCGCGGCGACATCGACGAGAGCCATTTGACCGGCTCCTGGGCAGGCGCAATGGGTCACACCCAGTTCATCCCGACCAGCTTCATCGCTTATGGCGTCGACTTCGACGGCAATGGCAAACGCGACATCTGGAACTCGATTCCGGACGCACTTGCGACGGCTGCCAACCTGCTTGCCAAGAACGGCTGGCGCGGCGGCCAGACTTGGGGCTACGAGGTCGCGCTGCCGGATGGCGGCAAGTTGCCCGGCGGCAAGATGTCGATCGGCAAATGGGCCGAGACCGGCGTGACGCGGGCGAGCGGCAAGCCATTCACGCGGACGGGTGACGCGGCCGAGCTGAAGGCGCTTGACGGGCGCTCCGGACCAGCGTTCTTGGCGACCAAGAATTTCTTTGTACTCAAAGCCTACAACAACTCCGACAAATACGCGCTCGCGGTCGGCCTCCTTGCCGACGAAATCGCCGGCTACGGTGGCTTGGTGAACGACTGGAACCGGCCTTTCACAAAGCTCAGCTTCGCCGAGAAGCAGGAATTGCAGAAGCGGCTCCTGACGCTCGGCTACTATGAGGGCGAACTGGACGGCAAGATCGGCTCGGGTTCGCGCGAGGCGATCAAGGCGTTCCAATCGCGCGCCGGGATCGCGGCAGACGGCCACCCGAGCAAGGAAGTGCTCAACACGTTGCGGCAGAGATAGGGGCGGCAAAGGTAGGGAATGCGGAATTCGGTTGCGGGCAGCCTTTCGGCGAGAGCGATAGCGACGACTTTGGCAGTCGTGATCGCCGCCACGTTTCTGCTCGTGACCGTAGCTCCCGGTTTTGCGCAGGACCGACCACGATCGCTCTTTGAATTTCTGTTCCAGCCGTTGAAACGAAGGCAGGCGGAAGAGCCTGTCAAGCAACCGCGTGCGACGGTCAAGCGCCGGACCACGACCCAGGTTAAGCCAACCGGCCCTGATGGCCTGCCATTGCCCGACCCGGTCGCCAAGGCCGAAGGCGCGAGGGTTGTGCTCGTGGTCGGCGACTTCCTCGCCAGCGGTTTGTCCGAAGGGCTTACCGCCGTCTACGAAGCCAATGCCACCGTACGTGTCGTGGAGAAGTCTAATGGCGCCTCGGGTATAGTGCGCGACGACCACTACGATTGGCCGGCAGAGATCGGTTCTGTGATCGATGAGCAAAAGCCGGCCGTTGTCGTCATGATGATCGGCGCCAACGACCGTCAGGAAATGCGTGTCGGCGGCGAACGCGAGCCGAAACGTTCGGAGAAATGGACCGCCGAATACGAGCGGCGCGTCGAGAGCCTCGCCAAGGCGGTCGCCGAGCGAAAAATCCCGCTCGTCTGGGTTGGAATGCCGTCATTCCGCCAGCCCAGCGCTTCGTCTGACATGATCGCCTTCAACGACATCTACCGCTCGGCCGCAGAAGCCGCGGGCGGCGCATTCGTCGACATCTGGGACGGGTTTGTAGACGAGAATGGGGCCTATGTGACGACGGGTCCGGACATCAACGGAAATCCCGTGCGGTTGCGCTCCGGCGACAACGGCATCAACCTGACCAAGCCCGGCAAGCGCAAGGTCGCCTTCTACGCCGAAAAACCGCTCGAGAAGATCCTCGGCAGCGCCACGCCGGCCTTGATCGGAGCGCTCGGCCCAAGTGGGCTGTCGACGCAGGGGCCTGCCGCGCCCCAACTCCCAACCGACATCGACCGCACCAATCCGATCTCGCTCATCGACCCCGAACTGGATGGCGGAATGGAACTGCTGGGTGCGTCGTTCTCGCCTTCCGACAAGGCCGAGACACCGGCCGAAAAGCTGACCCGACAGGGCGTGGCGCCGCCCCCAATTTCAGGCCGCGCCGACGATTTCGGCGACGGCGTCGCCCCGAAGGCAGCTTCCGCGCCGCCACCGGCGGCGGACGAAAAAACCACCGCCATCGCGAACTGAACCTTCCGCCTATCGCGGAAGAACAGTCGATCCCATGATGAATTCGTCGATCGCGCGGGCCGCCTGACGACCCTCGCGGATTGCCCAGACGACCAGCGACTGGCCACGCCGCACATCGCCTGCCGCAAAGAACTTGTCGATGTTCGTGCGATAGTCGCGATCGTTTGCCACCACATTGACCGACCCGCGACCGTCGCGCGTGACGCCAAGCTCCTCGCCGAGTGTTGCAACCAGTCCATTCTCCATCGGCCCGGAAAACCCGATCGCGATGAAGGCCAAATCGGCGCGGATGACGAATTCGGTGCCGGCGATCGGCTTGCGCTTCTCGTCAACCTCGCAGCACTTCACGCCTGTGAGGACGCCGTCTTCGCCGACGAATTCCAGCGTCGCAACCTGGAACTCCCGGTCGGCGCCCTCGGCCTGGCTGGACGAGGTGCGCATCTTGGTCGCCCAATAGGGCCAGACAGTCAGCTTGTCTTCCTTGACCGGTGGCTGTGGCCGAATGTCGAGCTGGGTAACGCGAACCGCGCCCTGTCGGAAGGCTGTTCCGACGCAGTCAGAAGCGGTGTCGCCGCCGCCAACCACGACGACGTGCTTGCCATTGGCCAGGATCGGGTCCGACAGCCAGGCGACGGACGCGATCGGCTCCCCGCCGACGCGCTTGTTCTGCTGCACGAGGTAGGGCATCGCGTCATGAACCCCAGCAAACTCGACGCCGGGAATGCCCGCCGGGCGCGGCTTCTCAGAGCCGCCGCAATAGAGCACCGCGTCATATTCGGCGGTGAGTTCGGACACCGGCTTGTCGACGCCGACATTGATGCCACAGAAGAACGTGACGCCCTCGCCCTTCATCTGCTCGACGCGTCGGTCGACATGGTGCTTTTCGATCTTGAAGTCGGGAATTCCGAAGCGCATCAGCCCGCCGGGACGGCTCTCGCGCTCGTAGACATGAACATCATGGCCGGTACGGCCAAGCTGCTGCGCTGCCGCCATGCCGGCCGGACCCGAGCCGATGATCGCGACCTTCTTGCCGGTCTTTGCTGCAGCGGGCTGCGGCACGATGTGGCCGGTTTCATAGGCCTTGTCGGCGATCGCCTGCTCCACCGTCTTGATGGCAACCGGGATGTCCTCGAGGTTCAGCGTACACGCTTCCTCGCACGGCGCCGGGCAGATACGGCCGGTCCACTCGGGGAAATTGTTGGTCGAATGCAGGTTGCGGATCGCGTTGTCCCAGTCGCCATTGTAGACGAGGTCGTTCCAGTCGGGGATCTGGTTGTGCACCGGGCAGCCCGTTGGACCATGGCAATAGGGTACGCCGCAATCCATGCAGCGCGCGGCCTGCTTCTCGACCTCCTTGTCCGACATCGGCAACGTGAATTCGCGAAAATGCCGGATGCGGTCGGAGGCAGGCTGGTACTTGTGCACCTGCCGGTCGATCTCGAGAAAACCAGTTACCTTGCCCATCAAAGCCCCACTTACCCAGTCTGCGCCTCAGTCACGCAGCCAATTCTCTGTCTTCAACCCCGCTACCTGCGAGAACGCTCGGTCATCGGTGACCACTATCGCATCTAGCACAAGCGCATGAGCAGCAATCCAGAGGTCGTTTGGCCCCATCGGCTTGCCTTCTTTTTCCAATCGCGCACGAATGTCGCCGTACGTCTCACTGACGGGATCTTCGAGCGGCCATATTTCCAGCGTTTGGAGGAGCACCTCCAGCCTTTTTTGACCTCGGACATTGGCGTTTCGTTTCAATCCGTAGGCGATCTCGCCTTTGACTATTGGGCTCGTTCCAATCTCTTCGCCGGCATGGTCCCTCAAGGCTCGATCGACATTGCCCCCAGGATTTCGGACGGCTTCAGAAAGCACGTTGGTGTCGAGCAGGAACCTGGTCATAGATCGACATCATCAAGCGGCAGCATGTCCGCATCCCCCGGATCACCGGGAAAATCATGGAGCGGCCCCTGCTCCTTCAGCCAATCCAATGCCTCTATCAGCGACATCCTACGGGAAATCGGCTTCAGATGAAGAGAGCCGTCATCATCCTGCGAGATGATAACCTTGTCCGATGCGAACTCGAATTCCTTCGGAATTCGCACCGCCTGGCTTCGCCCGTTTCGGAACAGACTGACTTCCCTGTCTTTCTGAAAGTGAGTGTTCATGGGTACACGCTCCGCATGTCATATGCCTTGTCATATCGCATACGGCCATGCCGTTCAATCGCTACTCCGCCGCTACTCCCATCCTCGAACGTTCCATCTCGATCAGGGCGCGGCGATATTCGACCGGCATCACCTTGCGGAACTTCGGTCTGATATGCGTCCAGTCGTCGAGGATCGCCTTCGCCCGCGTCGAGCCGGTGAAGTGCAGATGGTTCGAGATCAGCTGGTAGAGCCGCTCGTCGTCGTGACGCGTCATGTCGCCGGATACGTCGACCCGGCCCATATGCGCCAGGTCGCCGCCGTGATGGTGCAGCTTTTCCATCAACTCGTCTTCTTCCGGCACTGGTTCAAGTTCGACCATCGCCATGTTGCAGCGTTCGGCGAAGTCGCCCTCCTCGTCCAGCACATAGGCGATGCCGCCCGACATGCCGGCGGCGAAGTTGCGCCCGGTCTTTCCGATGACGACGACGACGCCGCCGGTCATGTATTCGCAGCCATGGTCGCCAACGCCCTCCACGACTGCCACCGCGCCCGAGTTGCGCACGGCGAAACGCTCGCCGGCGACGCCGCGGAAGTAGCATTCGCCCTCGGTCGCGCCGTAGAGCACGGTGTTGCCGACGATGATCGACTCCTCGGCGATGATCTGCGTGTCGTCCGGCGGGCGGATGACGATGCGACCACCCGACAGGCCCTTGCCGACATAGTCGTTGCCATCGCCGACGAGCTCGAACGACATGCCGCGCGCCAGGAACGCGCCGAACGACTGGCCCGCGGTTCCGGTCAGCTTGACCGAGATCGTGTCCGGCTTCAGCCCCTTGTGACCAAAGCGCTTGGCGACCTCACCCGACAGCATCGCGCCCGTCGAACGGTCGACGTTGCGGATGTCGGCCTCGATCGTCACCGGCTGGCGGCGTTCGAGCGCTGGCATCGCCTCTTCGATCAGCTTGCGATCAAGCACGTCGTCGATCGGATGCTTCTGACGTTCGGTCCAATAGGTCTTGTCCTTGGGCGCATCCGGCTTGAAGAAGATGCGGTCGAAATCGAGCCCCTTGGCCTTCCAGTGCTCGATCATCGCACGCTTTTCCAACAGGTCGGACTGGCCGATGATTTCATCGAAGCGCGTGTAGCCCATGGCGGCCAGCAGTTCGCGCACCTCTTCCGCAATGTAGAAGAAGAAGTTGATGACGTCCTCCGGCGTGCCCTTGAAGCGCTTGCGCAACACCGGGTCCTGAGTCGCGACGCCGACGGGACAGGTGTTGAGGTGGCACTTGCGCATCATGATGCAGCCGGCCGCGATCAAAGGCGCCGTCGAGAAACCGAACTCGTCGGCCCCGAGGAGCGCGCCCACGATCACGTCGCGGCCGGTGCGCAGCCCGCCGTCGACCTGCAGCGCAATGCGCGAGCGCAACCCGTTCAGCACCAGCGTCTGGTGTGTCTCGGCGAGGCCCATTTCCCACGGGCTGCCGGCGTGCTTCAGCGACGTCAGCGGCGATGCGCCGGTGCCGCCGTCATAGCCGGAGATGGTGATGTGGTCCGCGCGCGCCTTGGCGACGCCGGCGGCGACAGTGCCGACGCCGACTTCCGAGACGAGCTTGACCGAGACGCCGGCCGCCGGGTTGACGTTCTTCAGGTCGAAGATCAGCTGCGCCAGATCCTCGATGGAATAGATGTCGTGATGCGGCGGCGGCGAGATCAGGCCGACGCCGGGTGTCGAATGCCTGGTTTTCGCGATGGTCGCATCGACCTTGTGGCCGGGCAATTGCCCGCCCTCGCCGGGCTTGGCGCCCTGCGCGACCTTGATCTGCATCATGTCCGAGTTGACGAGGTATTCCGCCGTGACGCCGAAGCGGCCGGACGCGACCTGCTTGATCGCCGAGCGTTCCGGGTTCGGCGACCCGTCATGCAGCGGCTTGTAGCGGTCCGGCTCCTCGCCGCCCTCACCCGTATTCGACTTGCCGCCAATGCGATTCATCGCAACGGCGAGCGTCGCATGCGCCTCGCGCGAGATCGAGCCAAACGACATCGCGCCGGTCGAGAAGCGCTTGACGATATCGACTGCGGGTTCGACGCTGTCGAGCGGAACCGGCGCGCGGCCGGCATCTTCGGCGAGCCTGATCTTGAACAGGCCACGGATGGTCTGCGCGCGCGCGGTCACGCTGTCGAGGTCGGCCGAATACTGCTTGAACGTCTCCCACGAGCTCTTGCGCACGGCGTGCTGCAACAGCGCGACAGCGTCCGGCGACCACATATGCGCCTCGCCGCGCATGCGGTACATGTATTCGCCACCGACATCGAGCGCGTTGCGCAGCACCGGGTTGTCGCTGAAAGCCTCCGAATGGCGGCTGACCGTCTCCGTCGCGATCTCGTTCAGGCCGACGCCTTCGATCGTGGTCGCGGTGCCTGCGAAATACTGCTGCACGAAATCGGACTTCAGCCCGACCGCATCGAAAATCTGCGCACCGCAATAGGACTGGTAGGTAGAGATGCCCATCTTGGACATCACCTTCAGGATACCCTTGCCGATCGACTTGATGTAGCGCGAGACGACTTCGTAGGCGTCGACTTCGGGCGGCAGTTCGCCGCGCTTATGCATGTCGGTCAGCGTGTCGAAGGCGAGATAGGGGTTGATCGCCTCCGCGCCATAGCCGGCGAGGCAGCAGAAATGATGCACCTCGCGCGGCTCGCCGGTCTCGATCACGAGGCCGACAGACGTGCGCAGGCCCTTGCGGATCAGGTGGTGGTGCACGGCAGCCGTCGCCAGCAGCGCGGGTATGGCAACTCGGTCCGGCCCGACCTGACGGTCCGAAAGGATGATGATGTTGTAGCCGCCCGCCACCGCTGCCTCGGACCGCTCGCAGAGCCGGTCGAGAGCGCCGGACATGCCCTGCGCGCCTTCCGACGCCGAATAGGTGATGTCGATCGTCTTGGTATCGAAACGGTCTTCTGTGTGGCCGACCGAACGCAGCTTCTCCAGATCGCCGTTGGTCAGGATCGGCTGGCGCACTTCGAGCCGCTTGCGGCGCGAGGAACCGACCAGGTCGAAGATGTTCGGCCGTGGTCCGATGAAGGACACGAGGCTCATTACAAGTTCCTCGCGGATCGGGTCGATCGGCGGGTTGGTGACCTGGGCGAAGTTCTGCTTGAAGTAGGTGTAGAGCAGCTTCGACTTGTCCGACATCGCCGAAATCGGCGTGTCGGTGCCCATCGAGCCGACGGCTTCCTGTCCTGTGGTCGCCATCGGCGCCATCAGCAGCTTGGTGTCTTCCTGCGTGTAGCCGAAGGCCTGCTGGCGATCGAGCAGCGTCACGTCGCGGCGCGGCTCGCGCGGCGCCACCGGCTTCTGGTCCTCCAGGATGATCTGCGTGTTCTTCAGCCAGGTCTTGTACGGATGCCGGGTGGCGATCTGCGACTTGATCTCATCGTCGGAGACGATGCGTCCCTGTTCGAGGTCGATCAAAAGCATGCGGCCGGGCTGCAACCGCCACTTCTTGACGACATTCTTCTCCGGCACCGGCAGCACGCCCGCTTCGGACGCCATGATGACGCGGTCGTCGTCAGTGACGATGTAGCGCGCCGGCCGCAATCCGTTGCGGTCGAGCGTGGCTCCGATCTGCCGGCCGTCGGTGAACGCGACCGCCGCAGGCCCGTCCCACGGCTCCATCAGCGCAGCGTGGTACTCGTAGAAGGCCTTGCGGTCGGCATCCATCAGCTTGTTGCCGGCCCAGGCTTCGGGGATCAGCATCATCATCGCATGGGCGAGCGAGTAGCCGCCCTGCGTCAGGAATTCGAGCGCGTTGTCGAAGCAGGCGGTGTCCGACTGCCCCTCGTAGGAAATCGGCCACAGCTTGGCGATGTCGTTGCCGAACAGCTCCGAATCGACCGACGCCTGACGGGCGGCCATCCAGTTGACGTTGCCGCGCAGCGTGTTGATCTCGCCATTGTGCGCGACCATGCGATAGGGGTGCGCCAGCTTCCACGACGGGAACGTATTGGTCGAAAAGCGCTGGTGCACGAGGATCAGCGCCGTCTCGAAGCGCGGGTCCTTCAGGTCCTTGTAATAAGCGCCCACCTGGTAGGCGAGGAACATGCCCTTGTAGACAATCGTGCGCGCCGACATCGAAACGATATACGCGCCGTTGTCCCTCCCGCTGGTCTCGGCGAAGATACGGCCAGAGATCACCTTGCGCAGAATGTACAGCCGCCTCTCGTAGTCGTCATCGCTCTCGATATCGATGCTCCGGCCGACGAAGACCTGCCGGTGCACCGGTTCGGACGCGGCGATATGCGGCGCCTTGGACAGCGATGAATTGTCGACAGGAACGTCGCGAAAGCCAATCAGCGGCAAGCCTTCGGATAGTGCCGACTCGCGGATGATATCCTCGATATGAGCGCACATCGCCGCATCCTGCGGCATGAAAATGTGGCCGACGCCGTAGGAACCAAAAGCTGGCAGTTCGATCCCGATTGCCGCCATCTCCTCGCGGAAGAAACGGTCGGGAATCTGCACCAGCACGCCGGCGCCGTCGCCCATCAGCGGGTCGGCGCCCACTGCGCCGCGATGTGTCAGGTTCTCGAGCATGCGAAGGCCGTCGGCCACGATCTGATGCGACTTGACGCCCTTCATCTGTGCGATGAAGCCGACGCCGCAGGCGTCATGCTCGTTACGCGGATCGTAAAGGCCCTGCCCGATCGGCAAACCGCCTTCGGTCTGATGCGATTTCAGGCCGCGCGCATTGCCCTGCGCGGCGAGCCGAAGCCCCGTCGTCAGAGATGGCGTCACGTCCGTCATCGCACTGTCCTCCATCCACATCGGGGAGCCCGCCCCGCACCCATCGCGCGTAAGGCCGAACTGGCGCGATGATATGCCAAATCCGGCCACGACCACGAAGATTAATAAGACAGCACTGCTGTCCTAAATCAGATATGGCAGAATTTTGGCAACCGCACAAGACCGAATTGCAAAGGAAGGACCGCAGCTGCGCATGTTTAGTGCTGCCGCACGACGGTGTGCGAAACATTGTTGCGCAACACTGCGGCATCATGCCGTTATCAGCGGTCGATCAGTCGCGTGGATCATATCATCCGGCTTGCGCCACGCCACAGGATTGAACAGTGTCGCGCGACCAAGAGACACGTCCAAAGGCGCATTGCTTCATGATCTTTTCCTCAGATAACTGGGCAGGAGCCCATCCGAAGATTGCGGAGAGTCTGGTGCGCCATGCTGACGGATTCGCGCCGGCGTATGGCTCGAGCGATCTCGACAAGTCGGTTGGCGACACGTTCAGCCAAATCTTCGAACGCGATGTCGCCGTGTTCTTCGTCGCGACAGGCACAGCGGCGAACTCGCTCGCAATGACCGCCTGCAACCGGCCGGGCGGCGTCACCTTCTGCCACTCGGAGGCGCATATGATCGCGGATGAATGCGGCGCGCCGGAATACTTCACCGGCGGCGCGCGGCTTTCTCCGGTCGGCGGAGACCGCGGCAAGATCGAGCCGGCAGCGCTCCAGGCGACGGTCGCCCGCTACCCGGCGCAGTTCGTCCATTCCGGCCAGCCGATGGCGGTGTCGATCACGCAGGCGACAGAGATCGGCACGACTTATTCGCTACACGAGATCGAGGCGGTCTCGACAATTGCCCACGCCAATGGCCTGCCGCTGCACATGGACGGCGCCCGCTTCGCCAATGCGCTGGTGGCGCTCGGCACGACACCGGCCGAAATGACCTGGAAACGCGGCGTCGACCTCGTCTCCTTCGGCGGCACCAAGAACGGCTGCTGGTGCGCCGAAGCCCTGGTTGTGCTGGACCCCGCGAAGGCGAAGGACCTGCCGTTTCTGCGCAAGCGCGCCGCGCAGCTGTTTTCCAAGTCGCGTTTCATTGCGGCCCAGTTCGAGGCCTATTTCCGCGATGATCTGTGGCTGACAATGGCGGGTCACGCCAACACGATGTCTCTTCGCCTGTCGGAGACGCTAGCCGCATCGAACCGCATCCGCCTCGCATGGCAACCCGACGCCAACGAGGTCTTCGCAATCATGCCGTCGGCATTGATGGAAGAACTGACCGGCAAGGGCGCCCGGTTCTATCCCTGGGCGAGACCCGCGGCCTATTCCGGCGAGATCGCCGACGACGAAACGCTCTGCCGCTTCGTCACCAGCTATGCGACGACCGACGAACAGATTACGGCGTTCCGCGCGCTGTTGGCCTGAAAACAAAACGGCGCCCCTTTCGGGACGCCGTTTCTTTGCCTTGAGAGACTGGGTCTGCCTACGCGGCGACTTTGGCCTCGATCTGCGCGGCGGGCTTCGCGGACGAGGTAATCGCGATCTTGCGCGGCTTCATCTCTTCCGGAACATTTCGCTTCAGGTCGACATAGAGCAGGCCGTTCTTCAGCGTCGCGCCGGACACTTCGACGTGGTCGGCGAGCTGGAAGCGGCGCTCGAACGTGCGGGAAGCAATGCCGCGGTAGAGCAGTTCAACGCCTTCATTGGCGCTCTGCTCCGCCTTTTCGCCCTTGACGGTCAGGACATTGCGGTGCGCTTCGATGGAGATCTCGTCTTCGCCGAAGCCGGCGACCGCCATCGTGACGCGATAGGCGTCCTCGCCGGTGCGCTCGATGTTGTAAGGCGGATAGGTGGTCTGGCTCTCGGGCTGGCCGACCTGGTCAAGCATCGAGAAGAGGCGGTCGAAGCCGACCGTGGACCGATATAGCGGGGAAAAATCAACAGCACGCATGGGGTTCTCCTGTGAGCAACATGTTTTGCGGTTGGCGAACACGCGGAAACCCGTATCGGCGTTTCCTGTCCGCCAGTGGCCCCGTTGGGCGGCCACGACCAAGATTTGGGGACCCGATTTTCCGATTTCAAGACATGCACCGACATGCACGGAAATGAACACAGAATGAACCGCACCTTCGGATCGCGTTCAGGTGACGAACTCTATTGTCCGGGAATGGATCGAGGGTAGAGCGCAAGCGACACCGGAAATCCCGGCCCGGGTGTAACGTCCCTTCCACACGGGTCCGAGTAGGCCGGGAGCAGTTCTGCTGCTTCCGGCCGCTTTTTTTGGCGCTCAGTCCTGAGCCTCAAGGCTTTGCTTTTCGCCTGCCGCCCACTATCAAGGGCCGCATCTCGGCCGCCAGAAAGGCGCCGTTCACCAGGCTGTGCAATGGCGGAACTGCTGGTCGACATTCCCGAAAACCCGGCCCCCGAATGGGGCGAGGCCGCCCGCTTCGTCGCGCGCGACGGCAAGTCGATACGCTACGCCCGCTTCCCTGCTCAGGGCCGCCCGCTGAAAGGCACGGTGGTCATTCTCGCCGGGCGCAACGAATGCATCGAGAAGTATTTCGAGACGATTCGCGACCTGTCGAGGCGGGGTCTCGGCGTCGCGATGCTGGACTGGCGCGGCCAGGGCGGCTCGGACCGGCTGATCCGTGATCCGGCGCGCGGATATATCGACAGTTTCGACGAATACGTCGTCGATCTGGAGCAGTTCTTCGAAGAGGTCGTGCTGCCCGACTGCCGAGGACATTACTATATGCTGGCTCATTCGACCGGAGCGCTGATCGCGCTTCTGTCGGCGCCAAGGCTCTTCAACCGCGTGCGCCGCATGGTGCTGATCGCGCCGCTGCTGGAACTGGTCGGTCAGCCGGTGTCGACGCCGACCCTGCGCAAGCTGTCCGCCCTCGTCTACAGCCTTGGCTTTGGATCGCTTTACGTTTCAGGCGGACCACGCCCCCCCGGCGGACACCCGTTCGCGGGAAACAAGCTGACCACCGATCTCGGCCGCTACACCCGCAACACCACGCTCTACAACAAGGCGCCGCATCTCGCGATGGGCGGCCCGACCGTGGCGTGGATCCATGCCGCCTGTGTCGCGGGCGACACGGTGCAAGACCCCGACTTCACCGCGCGCATCCACATCCCGACGCTGCTGGTCGCCGCCGGCGGCGACGAGGTCGTCTCGACCCGTGCCGTCGAGGACTACGCCCGCAACCTCCGCTCCGGCTCCGTCGTCACCATCGACGGCGCGCAGCACGAGATTTTACAGGAGGCAGATGTCTACCGCGAGCAATTCTGGGCGGCATTCGACGCTTTCATTCCCGGCCAAGGCCCGGAATACTGATCACCCGTTGATCAGCCGCAGCGCCTTGTCGTGCAGCACCGGATTGGCGCTGGCGAGAATGTCGCCCCCGCCTTCCGCCGCCATGCCATCCCATGTCGTGACGACGCCGCCCGCCTGTTCGATGATCGGGATCAGCGCCACGATGTCATAGGGCTGGAGCCCCGCGTCAACGGCGACGTCGGCGTGGCCGGCGGCGACCATGGCGAAAGCGTAGCAATCCGTGCCGTAGCGCGCCAGCCGGACCGAGCCTTCCAGCCGGTCGTAGCGGACCCGCATCGCACCCTTGAACAAGGCCGGCGTGGTCGTAAACATCGTCGCATCGGCAAGTTCTCCGGTATCGCGGGTCCGAAGCCGCCGCGGGCCGCCCGGCCCTTCGTAATGTGCGCCGTTGCCGTCGGCATAGAAAAGCTCGCCCGTGAAGGGTTGCGACATCATTCCGGCCACGGCGTCGCCATCGACTGTCAGCCCGACCAGCGTTCCCCACACCGGCAGGCCGGAGATGAAGGCGCGGGTCCCGTCAATCGGGTCGATCACCCAGATGTGCCGCGACGACGCGTTCTCGCTGCCATGTTCTTCGCCGAGAATGCCGTGATCGGGAAACTCGGCCAGGATCAGTGCGCGCAGCACCCGCTCGGCTTCTCTGTCGGCCTCGGTGACGGGGTCGAAGCCGCCTGCCTCCTTGTTGGAGACCTTGGCCGCTGTGCGGAAACGCGGCAGCGTTTCACCGGCTGCCTCCGACGCAAGCCGGCGCATGAATTCGGCGCTGACGATCATGTATTTCCCCCGAATGTTGCGAAACTGCCATCAAATGAGGCAGGTCAGAAATGTGAACTATTTTTAACCGTTTTGCCTTGACATTTGTGCAACGCAGCATGATTGTAGCGACAGACGAGCTTGCTCGTCTATGCCCTCCTTGGGCGTTTCCTCCCTAGACTTGGACCGCGTCGTGCGAACGATGCGGTCTTTTTTTCGCGCCGAGATGACTATTCAGCAGCGAGCGGAAGGGTTTCGAAAAATGCTTCGGAGAATGCCATCAGGCGGTCGCTGAATGCCGTGATATCAGCGGCGAGCCCCTCGAACCCGGCCGATTTCTGGTAGGTGCGCTCGTTCATGTAGAGCCCGCGGTTGATCTCGATCTGGATGGCGTGCAACCCCCTGCCTGGCCGGCCGTAATGCTCGGTGATGAAGCCGCCAGCATAAGGCTTGTTGTGGGCCACCGTGTAGCCCATGCCGGTCAGGATCGCGATCGCCTGTTCCGACAGGCCGGCCGCGGCCGCTGCGCCAAACCGGTCGCCGATGATGAAGTCCGGCCGGACGCCTGTCTCACCCACCCGGATCGACGCCGGCATCGAATGGCAATCGATCAGGACCGCCCGGCCGAAACGGCCATGCGCCTGCATGATGAGACCGCGCAAGCGCTGGTGATATGGCTTGTAGAGCGCGTCAATGCGCGACACAGCCTCAACAAGCGGCAGCTTCGCAGAATAGATATCCTGCCCTTCGCCGACGATCTTGGGAATGGTGCCAAGCCCACCCGCGACGCGCGCCGTCCGCGCGTTGGCGAAGGGCGGCAGCGATTCGACGAACATGCGCGGATCGAGTTCCCAGGGCTCGCGGTTGACGTCGAGATAGGCGCGCGGGAAGTTTGCTGAGAGCAGCGGCGCGCCCAGGGCAGCGGCGCCGGCGAACAGTTCGTCTACATAGCAGTCTTCCGACCGGCGGATGCTGATCCGGTCGAGCCGGACCATTGCCAGGAATCTTTCGGGATAGTACGAGCCGCTGTGCGGCGAGTTGAAGACGAAGGGTCCGCGGGGCGTCGCCGGAACGATCTCCGAAAAGGGCGGTATCTCCGCGAAGTCGTCGCTTGCGCTCATCTATTGCCTGTCGTCGGACGCATTCGCCCCTGTCTGCGGCCAACCGTGCCACCCACGCGCAATCCTGTCCAGTATGGTCGCCCGCGGGCTTCGCATTCACTTGATATTTACCCGCCGCCCTTCATATACATGTCATGGTTAACAGGCGGACATTCGTTTGCCTGCCAACTGATTCGGACGGGACGATGGCACGAATTCTCCTTGCGGAAGACGATGACGACATGCGCCGCTTTCTGGTGAAGGCGCTGGAGCGCGCTGGCTACGACGTCAGCGACTTCGACAATGGCGCTAGCGCCTACGAAAGGCTGCGCGAGGAGCCGTTTTCGCTGCTGCTGACCGACATCGTCATGCCGGAGATGGACGGCATCGAACTCGCCCGCCGGGCGACTGAGATCGACCCTGACCTCAAGGTCATGTTCATCACCGGCTTCGCCGCCGTCGCGCTGAACCCGGACTCCAAGGCTCCGAAGGACGCGAAAGTCCTGTCGAAGCCCTTCCACCTGCGAGACCTCGTCAACGAGGTCGAGAAGATGTTGCAGGCAGCCTGAGCCGATTTCGCGCCGCCCCTGCGTCATCCGCAGGCCGGCTCGTTATGGCGGGTTACTCGGCATTTGACTATTGACGCCCGGCATCAGGCATGATGTATGCGCGGCGTCGGATGGGCGTGTAGCTCAGCGGGAGAGCACTACGTTGACATCGTAGGGGTCACAGGTTCAATCCCTGTCACGCCCACCATCCGAACTCCTTGAAATGAAATCGTTTTTAACAGAATTGCTCTGCTGTGCGTGTCACAGCGTGTGTTTACAGCAGGCAAATAGCAGGCAGAAAGGCTGTTGCGCTCAGTCGATGCACTGGTGGGTGCCTCTCGACGGCAGAGGCCAGATTCGAATCCTATTGGTGCATCGATGAGAAGGCGAAGAAGGGGATAGACGGATCGCAGAGACAACTCGGCGCGCTTCCTGCCGCCCTTCGCGCCGAGCGCCTTCGCGGCCGGGTCTTTGCCGTCGTCAATCAGTCGTCGGCTTCCTAGCCGGTAGCAATGTGCATAACGCGGACGGAATTGCCGATCACATCGGCGGGGCGCTTCTGGCCTTTAGGTCCGGTTGGCATGACGCAATGACCTCGTAACAAGTTTTTGACTGCCGCATTCGGAACACTTGCCCTGCGCTCGATCGAAGTCGGTTGTCAGGCTGAGCGAGCGCGCTATCAAGTTGACCTGCTGGCGCGGAGAAATACCAGAGACAGCCGCTAGGCAATCATCGCAAAGCGGCTCCACTGTCCGGCCTGTCAGCAGGCGATGAATTTGCTCGGGGTTGTCCATACCGCTAAGCATATAGGCGCATTCGTATAGGCAATCAAACGGGATAGGCGTTTCCGCATATTTTCAAACTGAGACACTACCCATGTTCGGTATCTCTTTCAACCACGATAGGATAGGAGCAATAAAGACTGAGCACGTCATTTACATTGAAGTTGCGATCCCCCTGCCTTAAGGTCTGCGAACGCTGGTGCGGGGACTTCGTCGGCGGCTCAAGCATTCGGAGAATAGTCATTCTGGGATCATCGTTTGCTCTGCAATGAAAGCGAGTGACGCTGGTGTTTTCGGCAACGGGGGTGGGTGGTTGCGCGTAATTCATGTGCCGTGCGGGCCGTTCGCCAACACGAGCGAGCTTAAAGCGTTCAAGGCGGTCGATCAGGAGATTAGAAGGAGAAGCGGCGACGGAACCGCCTACGTCCTCACCAATCTGACGCATCCGAACCTTCGCGGCCAAGCCGATGAAATTGACATGGTGGTGATTGGACCCGGCGGCGCGATCGTGGTCGAGGTGAAGCACTGGGATGCTTCGGCGCTGCGGAAGTCCGACCTCTCCGACCCGGCCGCCGAGCTCATCGTCGCCAAGTCCAAGCGGATTGCCGGAAGCCTGCGCTCCGCCGATCACAGGATGGGCTTCGTCGCCCCCGCATTCCTGCTGACACGGGAAGCAGGTTCTATCAAGAAGAACGGGCATCTGCCACGTCACCCAATGGGAGTGGTGGTCCATGGACTTAAGGACGTTGCGGACCTCGTCATCGGAGCGGCTTCGCCCGGACCGATGGATTCGGCGCGCCTCGCGAACGCGCTGGCGGGACGATACAATCTTGCTGATGCCGGACGGCTCAAACGCCTGGCGCGCTTCGACGAACTTCGGCTGCTGACTGACGACCAGGACCGGTTCCAGCGCATCTTTGCTGCACGCGATCCCCGCACCGGAGATCGCGTTCTACTTCATACCTATGATCTGTCCGCTGCTCCCTCAGGAGAGGCTGCGGTGCTGACCGATCGTCGGGCGCGACGAGAGTTCGACGTCGTGCAGCGGTTCCAGAAGTCGCCACATCTTCCGAGCATCGTCGACACCTGGCAGGCGGTCCCGAACTACGCAGGGGTGATGTACTTCTTCAGCGTCGGCGACAGTTCGGCGACGCCGATATCTGCTCTTTGTGAGGATGCGGAATGGACGTCGGCTCAGCGACGCGACTTCGCCAGTCGCGCCTTGGCCGCGCTGGAGGATTTCCTGGAGGCTGATGGAGGGCCGCTGCTCCATCGCGCCCTCGATGGAGACAGTCTGCGAGTGCGTGCAGACAACACGCCGCTGTTCGCTGGCTGGCGATGGGCCCGGCTGACGCCGGCGCTGACGTTGAGCGGCGACCAACTCGGCAATCAGGCAGGAGATTTTTCCGCTCCGGAAGTCCTCTCTGGCGGGCTTGCGGCTGCTACTCCGCAGTCTGACATCTACAGCCTATGTGCGTTGCTTTCCGAAGTCTTCGATGGAATGGACGACGAGGACGTGCGCGCTGTGCTGCGGCTAGGTTGCGACCCTAACCCCGCGCGTAGGCCCTCCATCGCTGAGCTTCGGGCCCTTCTTGATGACCGCTCTGACGCGGCTTCATCCAATGCGGAAGCGCCTGAGCCAGTCGCTGTTGTTTCTCCGTCCCGATGGGACGAGGGCCACCTCTTCCAATGGAAGAAGGCCACGTATCGCGTGGTCTCCGTCCTGGGACAGGGATCCGTCGCTCGAACCTTCAAGCTGGAGCAGGTTGACGCGGCTGGTGAGCCGATCGGCACCTTCGTCGGGAAGGCGGTCCTCAATCCCGAATTTGGTCCGAGCTCCCTTGCGGCCTATCAGCGGATGCGCACGTTCTCTCTGCATCCGGGCCTGTCGAACATCCTAGAATGCGCAAGCGAATGGAGCGCCTGCGAACTCATGGCGCTGCTGCGCTGGAGCCAAGGCTCGCCGATGGACGCATGGCGGGGCGATCTCGACTTTATCGCCCAGGAGACAGGGCGGGATTCAACCGAGCAGCTTCTTGTTGATTTCCACTCAGAAGTGAGCCGGGTTTTTCACCGAGAAGTGAGCCACCTCTGATTATGGTTCCTGGCTCATGCTGGGGTCAATGGTCGTACGTCCTCCTTCCGTTTTGTTGCCGCCGCTGAA